>JAEEGL011383338.1_pt1 | contig 35890 bp, 25 predicted proteins | sample 9134231 | NCBI WGS metagenome assembly JAEEGL01 (sample SAMN16246548, study PRJNA631951) | gut metagenome | biome: gut microbiome; feature: rumen; material: fiber-attached | host: Bos | place: Iran: Karaj | collected 2018-10
AATAGTTGAGGAAGATGATAAGGGCAGAATTAAGAGAAGCAAAGAAAAACATCTTGTAGATGCAAAAGATATTTCTGCCGTTGAATTGAAGGTTAAAGAAATGTTTGAAGGTGAAACAAGAGATTGGGAAATCAAGTCAATCGTACTTCCAGGAATTATTGAGGTTTACTAATAAATTAATATAAAAAAATAAAAAGATTGAAATTTTATAATTTCAATCTTTTTTTATATTTAAAAAACTCATTCTTTGGTACCATATTCAAGTTCTGGTGAGTTTTTTCTTTTGCCTTGATAAAGATTATATCTTAAGATGAAATAACTCGTTTATGGGCGTTTATTTGAAAAATTCAAAGTTTAAAATAAACATATCATTATCTAAAGCGCCCACTTCTAATAAATCCATATTAGATAATTTTGTAAGTTTTGAAAAATTATATTTTATTTTTTCAAGTTTTGCGGAAAATGCTTTAAATAATTCATCATCTGGTAAATCTAAGAAACTATAAAAAATATAAGTATTATTCAATCCTTCAAGTATATTAAATGCTATACTTTTTTGACCCTTCATATATATTTTATTTTGAAGATCAAGATATAAAATAAAATCTTCAAGTTTCATTCTTTTTTCTATAATATTATCTTCAAGTAATTTCTTTTCGACATCTACTTTTGCAAATAAGAAATCTTCAAGGTATTCATTTATATTATTTACACAAACAAACTGCATAATATAATTTTTATATTTTTCTATATAAAAATATAGTTTTTCCTTCAAAAAATAGTAGATTAAAATTATTTTTAACTATATAATATTTATTTTTTTAAATTGTGGAAAAAATATATAACAATAATAGAAGTGAATGGTTAAGACCATGGAATATTGAGAAATTCGATACACTTTATGATAGGGATGAAAGATTTTTCGGGCTTCTTACTAAAGGTACTCTTTCATGGTTAACATCAAATATAGTATTATATAATAAGCCAATATTACATTTCATATTTAATACCGGCAGTTCATATATGTATATTGAATCTGACGGATATAAATTTTCTATGACGGAAACTTCTGGAGAAGATCAAATATATATGAAAATGCCAAGATGTATTCTTGAGCTAGCAGATATAAATATTCCTACAGAAGAATTATCTTCACCATATTCAAGGGGTGTTTATGAAAGAAGGGATGGAAATGATATTAAAGGATATAATGCACAAATAAGAAGATTACCTATTGAATTAACATTTAATGCACATTATGTACTTTCAAATTATAATGAAAGTGTAATTTTAATTGAAGAATTAATAAATAATTTATGTTGGCAACAATATTTTAATATTGTATATTTAGGACAAGTAATAAATTGTTCAATAGAAATAGATAGTAACTTTCAAATACAATTTAATAAAATAGATATGGAAAGTAAAGAAACAAACCAGAAAACTATTGATTTAACATATAAGGTTTGTTCCAACTATCCAAGTATTGATGAAAGAACAGAAGTTGAAAATAAATTTGTTATTGAAACATTTAATCATAATTTAAATGTTGTTAATGATAATACCATTACTAATATTACTGATTCAGAAAATAAATTTATCGGTTAAATATGTCAAAATTAGGATATATATATGATTCATATGGTAAACAGTTTAATATTGCCATAGCAAATACATATTCATATAATATACTTAACGGTAATAATTTACCTACGAATACTATTATCATAGCATCAGATATTGATGAAAATAATAAAGATACTGGTTCGTATTCACTTATTGTAACCGATAATGACGGTAATCCTGTAAGATTAACATATACAATAAAACAAGGTAATGGTTTATATTATAATACCGATAAAGATTATATTGAATTTAAAATTGATAATGATACAATCATAAACAGTGATAATGGATTAAAATTTAATATCAGAAATCATTTAAGTAATGATTTTACATATATAAATTGGAATAATATATCAATTAATGAAAATAATATACCTACCGCTTCAAAAAATACATTAGGTATATCTGCAGTAGATGGTAAAACAATACTATCAGATAATGGTGTATTAAGTGTAAATACTTCAAAATTAATATATGCAAATAATGTAACTGAACAATATGGTATAGTGATTGGTGATAATAATTCAATTTTTATAGATAATGGTATTATAAAATTAAATGTATCATCATTAAATAAATCAAATGAAAATCAATTTGGTATAGTAATTCCAGATAATCAAACAGTTGTTTCAAATAATGGTATTTTATCTGTAGTAACTGAAAATCTTGATATGGCAAGTGAAAACAATTATGGTATATCAAAGCCAGATAATGATACAATTGTTTTAGAAGATAATAGATTAACGGTAAAAGAAGAACATTTACCAATAGCTACAGATTTTTCATATGGAATATCAAAAATTGATATTAATACAATTAATATAAATGAAAATAATATGATATCTATGAAAGACTATGATTATATAATGTCTTCAATAGATAAATTTAGAGAACTTTCAATAAAATATAATAACCAGATAAATGATTTTAATACGCAATTAAGCGACGGTACATTTTTATTGAGAAAACAAGATATAATATTATTTTCTATTACTGAAACATCTGTAACTGAATTGGAAAAACCAAAGAAAGATGAAGAGGTTATTAATATGCCGCTTCAATTTACAAGCGCTTCATTTGATGTAATTACTACTTGTGATTTCATATTAAGTATAATTTTTGATGAAGGTACAAATGAATTTCCTAATATAGATGTAGTTGAAGTAAATTATAATGATGAAAGAATATATTCAAAAGAAGAAGCATTAAATCCATTGACAGTATATCCTTCTACAGAAGGAGAATTAAAAAGAATATCTGTAAAATTCTCAGCTAAAAATTTTAGAAATTCTGTAAAAGAATATAGTTTGGTTACATCAGTCAGAATAGTAATATCAGATAATATTGATCATAATAAAATAAAAGCTGAAAAATATTCAATTATAAGATATAATTCAATTTATGATGAATCTTATAGAAGAAAAGATGATTCTAAAGAATCATTCTATATATTAGTTGAAAATTCAGTAAAATGGGCATTATCAGAAAAAAATAAATAAATAATGTATGGCAGAAATAAAATTTGTTGATAAATCAATAGCTATTCCATGGTATGGGAATATAATAAATATTGATTATACAGTAAAAGATAAAAATTCTAATAAAAGAAAGAATTTTAAGGAATATGATATTAACATTCTTGGAATTACTGACCAATCATGTTATATTGGTAATGCCATGCAATATTCTGATGTTAAGTTAGGACCAAGTGAAAATTCTGGACAAACATGCCATGCTAATGATTTAATATTAATAAGAAATAAAACAATCGATAAAAAGAAATATTCATTCTTATTAAAATATAAAAAACAATGTTATCCTGTACATATGTTATTTAAAGAGGATAACACAAATACTATTGATATACATAAATATGCTTATTCAAGTCCTATAAAATTAAAATATAGAGATATTAAAAATATTAATGGTATTGATACTATTGTTTATTCTGAATTACAATATGAAAGTGTGTCAAATAGTAATTTTAATATAAAATATGGTAATAATCAATTTGTACCAAGCTTAACTGTAGAAGTAGATCATACAGGAGAAAATAATAATATCATTAATAATGTAAAAATTAAAAATAATGCTAATACTCAATGGGATAATCAATCCACTGAAAGAGATCATAATTTTCCTGGAAATGACCCTACAATATATGAAAATATAATTATAACTCCATCAAGTAGTGTATCTGAAAATTCTGAATTTAATCCTGGTGATTTAACTACATATTCACATTTATTATCTGTAAAATATGATAAATTAATTGCCCATAAAGAAGAACTTATATTATCACCAAATAAACAAGAAGAATTTAATATAATTTATGGATATAATTATAAAAATTATAATATAAGAGGTAATAAATTTACATTTTATCAAGATAGAAATATTATTTATTATAATTCTCCAGTCGGAGCATCATTAACTGATACTTATAATTTTATTCCTAAAATAAATATTGATATTCAAAATCATCCAGATTTTATCTCATCTTACTATATTCAAGATGATAAGATAATATTTAAATTTGTTGAAGATAAAAGTATAACAAGTACTCCATTTTATAGAAAAATATATTTTAATGATCAAATAACATCTGGTAATATTAATACTTATTTTACAATGAGTATAGCACCATTGTTAAATATTAGTAAATTAAAATTTACTTATGATTATTCATCATATAATATTAATGTATTATCTAACCCATTAGAATATAAATTATCATATTGCATAAATCCAGGAGGTCAATTAAGTGATATAAATAATATCGCTTTATTCTATGCTACAAAGACATGGAAAAAAGAAATAGCTAATGATATTGTTGTTACAATGTCAAAAGATATTACTGAAAATATGCCTCGTGAAGATACTGATACACATGATATATTTTATTATAAAAAATATACATTATCTTCACCTACATTAAATGCTAAAACAGTAAATACAAATAATACATCAGAACAAAATGATAATTCTGATGAAACAACCTCCACATTAGGTAAACTAAGCAGTGATATTAAGTTATCAAATGAAACAAAAACTCCTGAAGATATATATTATTATACAACATATTTAACTACAGAAGAAGAAACTCAAGATTGGAAAACATATACGGTAAATGTTTACCCAAGATTGACTGATGAATTTATTGGTTCATATTATATACAAGATTCAGAAAAAACAGTACATTCATATGCATATACAAAAACATGTATTGAAGCTAAAAATTCATTAACTTATGTAAATGATATCAATACATATATTTATATGCCTGATGAATATAAAGGATTTTATATATATACAAATGATGAACTTAATCATAATATATCAAAGGTAGATAGATATGATTCATATAAAATAAATGAAAATGATTATATATTTACATTTAATACGACAAATAAATTAAATACTGGTAATCTAAATAATATATCTCCTAATCCAATTTATAAAAATCCATCATTAACAACTAATATTTATGAAAATATGTTAGGTGTTATTTATAATTTATATCCAGAATCTAATAATAATTATGTAACATATCTTTGCAGTGCATTAAAGAATATAAATAATGATGCAATTTTTATAGATTTAAATACTGAAAAAAATCCTAAATATGATTTTAATGCAAATCCAGATGATGGTGTTATTCCAGGTATTGATTTATTAGTACAAATGCAAGGACATGTATATAATAAATTAGGACATTCATATATATTTACAAAAGTACAAAATAATAATAGAGAAGAATATAAATATATAAATATATTATTAAATACCGGTGATAAGGGCAAAAAACCATTAACATTTAAATTAGATACTATAAAAGTAGCTGATCAAGTAACAAATAAATATCAATTAGATGCAAGAGATGTCCTTACAGAAAATGATCCTTTAATATCTGGTAATAAAGGTATACGATCTGAATTTATATCTGATTTATTTGCAAATAGAGATCCTGGCAAAAATCCTCACTTCTATGACTATGAATATATGCCATATGTTAACTTAGTCAGTGAAGATATGATTGAATTTTATTTCTCAAATTATAAAAAGGGCTGGAATGGAACAACTTATACTAATTCTCATCTTTCATATAGTCCTGGTGATGGTGCATGGCAAGTATACGCAGCTGAAATAGAAAATCCTAATAAAGAAACTGTGTTAAAAAATTATTATGTAACATATGTTTCTGAATATGAAAAATATAAATTTTATACTATACCGGCGTCTGAAAGTATAGAAATGCTTGGTAAATATGATTATAATAGAGGTATCGATGGAGATGCAACTGAACATGATCCAGCGCAACCGCCATATTTATGGAATAATGATCATAGTGAATATCGTTTATGGACATTTGATGGAAATGAAGAAAGATATTTAATGGGTGATGATCAATATTATTCATTATTTGACTATATAGATAAATATAAAGCAGAAGCAGAATATACATATGCATATAGTTATTTTGCTAATAGATATGCTATTTTAGGTTTAACATATTCATATATTTATAAAAGTATTCCACAATATGCTAATACAGTAAATAATTATTCATATTTAGATCAAGATGGTAAAGAATTAGTAAAAGGTACAAAAATATATCCATTATCATTTATTAATATAACACCAGAAAATTTCGGTATTATATATTGTACATTTGTTAATAAAGAAACTGAAAAAGATTTAATATATCATGAAGGGGTTGATAATAGAAAATATGGTGATTATGAAGCATTAAAAAATGAATATAATATAGAAATTGATAAATATAATGCAAATGAAACATTAAATTATATTCCTGTTTATGATGGTGCTAATGAATTATTGAATTTTTATAATGAATATGTAAATAGTTGTTTAGATAATTATTTATTATATTTTACCAAAGGATATTATGGTAATGGAGATAAAAGTATAGTATTTCCAGTAGAAAATGGTATAACTAATTTTAACTATATAGAAAGCAATACTCAGTCAAAAACACAATGTGTAAATTATTTTAAAAATTTCCACGGCAATGATCAATATTTATCAAATTATAATTTAATATTTGATTATGATGTAAGTAAAGAAAATATAACAATTCAAGAAATTAGGGATTTATTTGATTTAATGAATAGCCGTCAAGATTTTATTAATTTACAAAATAATTCTGATTATGTTAGTAAGATATTTGGAGATTTAGGATATGTTCAAATTATTAATGATATAAATAATTTCTTAAAAACATATTTTGAAAATGAAAATACAAGAATAAAATATATTCAAGTAAATTATGCTGCGCTTACAATTGTGGAAACATCTGGTACATCTCCGGTAAATATACATATTGGTGGTGGGGATGAAAGTTTAACGCCAGCAACATCATATGATGAAAATATACAATATTATAATTCTGATGGTTCCCCAGCAGATGGTGTTGATGAAAATAATTATGCTTCATATTATGTTAAAACAACAAATCCTGTAACTGGTGGTGCTGATGATATAACTGTAAATTCAACAGGTACAAGTAAAACTTATTATTTTGATGAATATAAAAATACTCCTCCAGGATATGATGAAGCACCTAGCTCTCTTCCAGAGGGTGTAACTATACCGCAAGGCACAGCATCAAATACTCCTATTAATATAGGATTAGATAAATGGCAAGATATATTTAAATTATTTGAATCTAATATAGGATTATCAGCAGGAGATTTATATACAGTTAAAAGTAATATCTCATTTCCATTTGGAAAAATAGATACTGAGCACGGTATAAGATTATCTTCTGCATTTATAAGTTGTTATAATGACTATAATACTTTAAAAACAAATTATAAGAATACAATTGGCGGTAATATATTTGATACTACAATAAGTATTAATCCTGATATTAAAGATAATTTAACAATTTTATTAAATTCTATAATACCTTCAGGAAATCAAGTAGATGATACTTCTGGAGCAAAATCATTACTTTATGTTCATACACAAAGAATATATAATTTGATTAAGAGAATATTTACTAAAATTGATGAATATAATAAATATATTATAGTATTTCATGAAAAATTAAAAAGAAAATTAAATGATTTATTTAATAATCTTAAACGTACTAAACAACAAGATAATGAATCACAAGATAAAATATTTGTTAATTTCTTAACAGTATCTAAAACTGAATATTTAAATTCTATAATATCATTATTTAATATTTATGATATATTAAAGAATTATGATACAGTAATGTTAAAAGCAAGAATAAGTGCTTATTTACAAAGGGCATATGCTTATTCTGTAAGAAATATTCAAATAAATGATATAAAAGATAGAATTTCACAAGAATTTACATCTGCAATGTTTGTTGATGAAATAAATGAGATGTCTAGATTTTTACAAAAATATATATATGATAATAGGAAACATATAGATTTAATTATTGCAGATACTTATCCGTTATCAACAGATAGTAGAATATATGGCGATATGGATGAATTTGAAAATCCTGATAATAAAAAAGAAATTGATTTTTCAGAGGATAAAGCAATAATTAAATATACTATGTGTAATGGTTATAATATTTATTGGTTACAAAATAGTTCAAATAAAGATTTTTATGAATATTTTGATCCGGGTGATGATTATTTTAAGGGATTTAATATAAGATATTTCTTATATGATGGTACATATAATATACCGCAGAATATAAATATTTATGAAGCTAATATAAATATTAAACCATTTAACGGAACTATAGCATTATCATTAAAGGATTTTGAAAATAAAAATCTTACAATTCATTTCTTATTGTATTATTATGATTCATTTGTATATCAGATTCCTATAAATAATCCTAGTTTTATAGATATATTACCTATGTATGCAATAACACCGGATATATATACAACTGAAAAATTAAAAGTAAAATATATAAATACTGGTACCAAAAAACAAATAAAAATTCAGTTTAATATTTCTGGTATAGAAAATTATATAGATACGAAATTATATCAATTCTCGCTTGAATTCAGCTATAGAACTAAAGGATATTCATCTGATATGCAAACTATCTATTTAAATAATGGCGAATTAATTGCATATGTAGATCCTGTTGATATTAATAAGAGTGAATTTTATATTTTCACATATAGGGCTAAATGGACAAATGTATCTGTTGTCGGTAGTTCAGATAATGATACATCGAGTGTATTTTACGGTAAAATAAAGAATTATGTTTATTTCTTTAATACAGATGATGGATTTATATATGAAAGAATAAATATAAATGTTAATGACAAACCTAATATTGTATTACAAAATACCGATAAAAAACAGACTTATATGTGTAATTTATATGCTGAACAACAAATAGGTAATACATATTATTATTGGATTGCTAATCAAGGTAATCCGTCAGTTAATTTTGAATTAATTAAAACTGTAAATAAAGCTGGTGAAACCAATCAACCGTTAACGCAAATTGATAATATGAAATTTTATTCTGAATATCCTAATTATACATTAACTTATTCAGATTCTATTAATGCGGAAGGAACTAATTATAATAAATATATAACAACGAATGAATAATGAGTAGTATTGGATATATATATAATTCTTATGGTACACAGTTTAATATAGCTATTGCCAATACATATTCATATAATGTATTATCAGGTAATAATTTACCAGTCAATACCATTATTATAGCATCTAATATTGATGAAAATAATAAAGATACCGGTACATATTCATTACTTGCAACTGATAATTCAGGTAATCCAGTAAGATTAACATATACTATAAAACAAGGTAATGGACTTGAAATAGATAGTGAAAATAAAGATGTTATATATTTAAATATTGATAATGATACAATTATTGAAGATTCAAATGGATTAAGAATAAATATTTCACAATTTAAAAATGACATAGTTTATGTAGACAATAATAAGTTTACAATTAATACCAATAAAATAACAAATAGTAGTATTAATAGAAGAGGTATTGCCATTACTGATAATATTTCTTTAAATTCAGATGAAAATACAATTTTTGTAAATACTGAAAAATTACAATATGCCAATAATCAAACATTATCTTATGGTATAATAACAGGTTCTGATGATATTATAAAAATTAATAATGGTATAGTATCAATTGATGAAAATCAATTACCAAGAGCAACAGAAGATACTTTTGGTGTTGCAAAAGCTGATGAATATACATTAAGTATAAAAGATAATGATATTAGGGTAAATACTGAAAACTTAGATTATTCCTCAGAAAATACTTTTGGTATAATAGGAATTGATAATGATAAAATAATATCAGATAATGGCATTTTATCAGTAAAATCTTCATCATTACAAAATGCTAATGATATTATTCCTGGATTAGTAAAAATTGATAATAATACGATTACTACAAATGAAAATGGGTTTATTACTATTCCAGAATATAATAACTTTATTAATAATTTATCTGAATTAAATAATGACTTATTAACAGAAATTAATAGTTTAGATGAAATAAAAAATGAAATTTTAATGCAAATAAAATAATATAAAGACATATTTTTATATATAGAAAGATAATTTTTAATTCAAGATTATGAGTACACAAGTAGGAAATACAACAAAATCTTTTGGTAAAGAATATAATATTTCAACCACGAATTATGATGGAAATAGACTTTTAAATACTGAAGATTTAAGAGAAAATTCTTTAATAGTATCAGCAAAAGTTGATAATAACCTTGAAGATATAGGTAGTTATTCATTATTTTTTACAGATGCTGATGGAAAAGCAGTTAGATTAACCTATACATTACAACCAGGAGGCGGACTTTATCCAGATCCAAATGACGGTGACGTATTACGTATGGTTATTGATAATAGCAGTATAACAAGTGACGGAGATGAATTATATGTTAATAAAAGAAATATAATTGATAATGATACACTTACAGTAAATGCCACTGTTGGAGATAATGCTAAAAGAGGTAGAATAGGTGTTGTAACTGAGAATCTCGAAAAAGCAACTAATATGAGATTTGGTATTGCAAAGGCAGATGAATATACTACCCGCATATCATCCCCTGGCAAAATATCGGTAGTTACTCAAAATCTTGAAACTGTAGATGATGCAAGTAATAGAGATGGTATTGTAAAGCATAGTTCTGAAATGTTTAGAACAATATCTGCTATTGATGGTAAAATTCAAGTAATCACAGAAAATCTTGATAAAGCATCATCTGTTAGATACGGTGTTGTAAAAACAGATAATAAAACTATTCGTTCTAATAATTCAGGTACAATAAGTGTTATTACAAGTGGACTTGATAAAGCAACAGATACCAGCCATGGTATTGTAAAAGGTGATGAATATACTGCCGAAATAAATGAATATGGCGAAATAACTGTAAATACGCATAATCTTGAACCGGCTACTGGAGAAACAAGAGGTGTCGTAATGTTAGATACTTGGTCAATAGATACAAATCCTGCAAATGGAAAAATTGAAGTTAAAAGATTTAATGAAATAGAAGCTTTATTAAATACAAATAATCCAGAACATAAATTATTCAGAGAAGATATTGAAGATTTAAAGAACCGTGTTTCAAAACTTGAAACAATGCCTCTTCAGGAAGTCATTGAATTCTTATCACCAACCGGTGATCCGGAAACAACATTACCAATGCCTAAATTTGATAAAGAAACTTGGAAGGTTGACCAATATTCAGATACAAAAACAATTGCATTTACTATTAAATCTAATTGTAAATTTAATGTAAATGTTGAATATAAAGAAGGAACTAATGATTATTCACAAGTTACTTTATTAAATATGAGATATGCTGAGAATGAAACAATCCCAGCTAATGACTTAGCAAATGCAATATTTGATGCAACAGGTAATACAATACAGACATTATCATTTACATTTAATGTTAAAAATTATGATAAAGATGATAATTTGGCAAGTATTAATACACAAGTTATTATAAGTGCAGCATCTATTAATGATTCATCTATTAAACAAACATCATTCCATATTTTCAAATGCTGGAATAATATTGCATTTACAGAAGATAAAGCAATTATAAATGATAAAGATATTGATATTCCTATTAATGCTGAATCATATTTCTTAGTATTACCAGAATCAAGGAGATTTGTATTAGTTGGTAATAAAAATATTGTTAAAACAGTAAAAAGTAAAGAAACGGCATCTGCTAATTTCTATTTCAATATTGAAACATTAGCAAGATATACATATTATGATTCGGATGGATGGCATTTAGATTCATTACAAGATAAATGGGTTAAACAATCACCAGTAGGAGAATATGAAATAACTATTGATCCAGGTGATACTTCTTGGTGTACTGCTTCTATAATCGGTACTTATGATCAATCAAAACAATATAATGTTTTAAATGTAAAATCTAAATCACCGATGAGTTCATTAATGAAAGAAAGAACGTCATTTATAGATATCAAATTTAAAAATGATTATGGCACAAATGGTAATCAAAGTTCACATGATATGGAGATATTAAATAGTATAAAAAATGCTTCAACAGTCCCAGAATTAATTTTACCATCTGCACATTTAAATGGCGAAACAATAACTGAATCTGAAAAATTAACAAAAATAAAAGAATTAACAAAAGAAATTGAAAGTTCAGATGGCAAACTTACTTCATTATATGGCTCAGTTACGGGATATAATAATCATTCATTTAATACATCTACTCGTGTTGTACTTCAAAATACATCATCAGATGTATCATTAGTTGATGCTAATACAGGTGAGAAAAAACAAATTTTCCGTAAAGTAATTAATGATGATATAAATACATTCCAGACATCAACACAAAAATTAAAAACATTAGATAAAGAAAGTACGGAATATAGAATAGAACTAGATAAAGCTAATAAATATGCAGATAAAATAGTTGATGAATATAATACATTTAATACAATAATAAATAATGATAAAAATGCTATTACTGACGCTATGAATAATTCTAATGGTATGTTAAAATTATTAGAATTCCAATATACAGAAGTATTACAATCAATGCCGGCCACTATTCATGTCGCTAGTTCTATATCTAATGGTTCTACAGGTATTAAATTTACAGTTACAAAAAATGCTGAATCTGTAGTAACTAATCCAAATATAGATCCTAAATTAACTGTTAAATATAATTTTATAAATAAAAACGGCGATTTAGTAAATGCTGATGGTACAAACAGTAATTTAACTCCTTATACTGTTGAATTACCGATACCAGTAGATACAACAACTTATACGACAAATCATGTAACAAGTGCTATAATGACAGCGGCTTCCGGTAGAAATATGTCTACTACTACACAAACATCATATTATAACGTTATAATGATTGCTCATAAAGAAATTGATAATAACTCTTTAGGTTGGGGTTTGAATAATAATAGAAATGATGAAGGTCAAGCATATTGGGGTGGTTATAATGCTTCTACAGGTACTGCTATTTCAAGAATAACTGATGATATTTATGCAGTATTCTATCAAGAAGGACAAGAAGCTAAAAATATTGTCGCTGGTAAAAAAGGAGTATATGTTGGTGTAAATCTTAAATCAGCGGGTACTTATCCTGCATCAATAAAACAATATCAATCAGATTCTATTACATTTAAGGGAATAACAAAAGTTGCTCCATCATTAGGTAATGGTGGTGGATTCCAAACTGGACCGCTTAAAATAAATGATAATATTTATGTAATAAGTTCATCAAATGCAACATCACAAAGTCAACTTGAACAAGAAGCTAGAAATTATTATAATTCTCATTCAAATGATTTAGTAATAGATAGACAAACAGTTCCAGTAACTATATCAAATGGAATTACCGGTATAAAAATACAAGAAGTAATTGTAAATCCTGGTGTATTTGATGAAGTTACAGTAACCTACTCATCAACTGGTTCATGGCAAATTATTGATACAAATGATTCACCTTCATTACAGAAATATACATTTGGTAATGCATTTATTTCAAGGGTATCAATAAAACCATGGGATGATTATGAAATGGAAATAAACTTTACAATAAATGGCGGATCTGAAACAAATATTCCTACAAATAGTGAAATAATAGAAACACCAGTATCATCTAATGGTCAGACCAAATTCATATTTATACAAGATGGAAAGAGTTATGAACATAAGAGATTTTATAATTATTATTCATTCTCTGCTACTAAATGGATAAATAATTCTTGTGTAGTAACTTATAAATTATATAATAAATATAGTTTAACACAAACATCATTTAATTCAGTATCGGCTACCTTATATAATAGTAAAACTAATGTATTAGATAATGCTTATCTTGATAGAGCTATTGAATATGTATATGATCATGATAGTTTATCAAGAGACTATACATTTACATTAGCACCATATCTTACGCATATTACAGGATTAAAATTCTGGATTGGATTAAATGTATCTGGTTTAACATTAGTAAAGAAATTTGAATCTTCATTATCATCAACTGGTAGTCAAGTACAAATTTCAGCAAACTTTAATATTAATGGAACTAAAAATGTAAATATTATAAATGCTTTATATAATAATGTAACTACTTCTACAAGTAATAGAGTAACAGGTGGTGGCGGTGGATCTGATATAAAATATTCTCAAGAAGTAGATGATGGTTCTGGAAGAGAAGGACAAAGCACTAATAAATATAGAGCAATTGATTACGAAACTGGAATTTAAAATATAAATTTTTAGTTAAATGTCTAAATTAGGTTATATATATAATTCTTACGGTACACAATTTAATATTGCCATAGCAAATACATATGGATTTAATGTATTAAATGGAAATAATTTGCCTGTTAATTCATTAATTATTTCATCACCTATAAATGAAAATAATAATGATATCGGATCATATTCATTAATAGCTACAGATAGTGAAAATGAACCGGTAAGATTAACATATACAATAAAACAAGGTAATGGATTAAATTATATTAATGATGATTTAGAAATAAGTATAGATGAAAATACTATTATTGAAAATGATGATGAATTATCTGTTAATTTGCAATCATTAATAGATAATAAAACTATAAAATATAAAAATTCATTATTAACAGTTGATTATAATAATTTAACAAAATTATCTAATATATCAAAAGGATTATTTAAAATTGATGATAAAACAGTTAAATCTGATGGCGATGGTAGAATTTTTATAGATACTAATAATCTTTTAAAAGTAAATGAAAATATATCCTATGGTATTTGTATAGGTGATGGAAATAAAATTATTGCTGATCAAGGAAAATTATCATTAAATCAAAATAATTTAACTAAAGCATCTTCAGATAAATTCGGATTAATTAAATCAGATAATGATCAAGTAAATATTGAAAATGGTATTGTACGTATAAATACGGAAAATATTGATATTTGTATAGATAATCAATATGGTATTATAAAACCAGATAATAATACAATTAAATTAAATACTAATAATGAATTATATATAGAAACCCAAAATTTAACAAAGGCCTCTGATTATGAAGCTGGCGTTTTTAAATATGATTCTAATGTATTTGAAATAACTAATGATTATTTAACAGTAAAAGATAATAATGAATTTTATAATACAATAAATGAATTAAATAATAAAATATCTGATATTGAAAATAAAATTTCAGAAATAAATTATTTATTAACAGAATATGAATTTGGTATAGAAAAACCTTCTATATTAGATTTTCATTGTGCATGTTTATTAACAAGTGTATTAGATAAACCATATGCATTAAATGAACAAGTAGAAGATATGGAATATCAATTTATAACTGCTGATTTTATCATATCTACAAATTGCCCATTTGTTATTAATGTAAAATTTGAAGATAATATTGATCCGGCAGTTTTATTATATGAAATTAATTATAATGATACCCATATATATAATGGTAACCTTGGTTTAATAGAAATATATCAAACAACTGAAGAAGAAAAAATACCTATAAAATTAACATTTATAGCAAAGAATTATTATAAAGATGATCAAAAAGAATATTCTACAACAACAAAAGTAAAAGTAACAGTTTCTTATGCTAATGATGTAAGTATAAATAAATATTTAATATTTAATCTTATAAGATTTAATTCAGCATATAATGAAGAAATTGTTTATATAGAAAGAAATATATAAAAAAAAGAGAATCAATATTGATTCTCTTTTATATTTTAAATGCATTCTTTGCTCGCTGATATGTAGCTTCCAATAATTTACCAATCCATGTATTAGCTGTTGATGGTACACCTTCAACATTATATAAATTATTTGAACTTTTAATTATATTTGCATTCCAATCTAATTTTAAAGAATTACTATTTGATAAATTATCTGGGATATTAGATATATCTCCACCGTTTTTTATTCTATTTAATTTTTCATCTAAATATTTAGTATTCTCTCTACCGGTATGTGTATTTATTCTACCATAATCAGCTTCATATATATTACCATTACTTATTGTTCCTTCTTTTAAATATTTAACTTTATCATTATAATATTTTGAATGGACATTTGTAAAATTACCATATAGATTTTCATATACATCAGCATAATCACTATATTGTGGCTTTTCATAATTATTTTTTAATATTTCAGCTATTCTAGAAAATTTATCATCAATATTTTCACTGAAATTTTTAAGTCCGTCTTGTCCTACTAATATATATTCAAATTCATTAAATCTATGTTCATAAACTTTATCAAAATTTATTGTAATTTGATTATTACCTAAATTAAATGGAAATTCATTATTTAAATCACTGGCAAATTCATTCATTGTATTTACATCAAATTCACAATTTTGAAAAGTAAACATTTTAAATGACATGACATTTTTTATTTTACTAGGATCATTAAAATTTAAATTTGCTGATTCCATACTTTTATCACTATTTACATGATAATTTCTTAATAATTGACCTGTACCAAATTCTTGTTCATAATTAATATGATAATTTCTTAAAGGCATATGGAAAACAAGTATACTCATTTCAAATTTTCTTAAATTCTTAGGAATGATTTCTTTGTTTTTAATATTATTATAACAAGCAAATTTATATAAATCAAATAAAGTGCCTAAACGCATATCACTCATTTCTGGTGAACATTGAATATTAATAGATTTTGTTTTAAAATCTTCATCATCTACTAATGCAGCTTTTATATTATTTAATCCATTAATTTGTTTAAATATCCATGGTGTTTTATCAGACATGTATGAAAGATTATTTACAAATCTTTTTAAAGATTCTATACGGGCTTCTATATTTTCTGATTTATATATAGACATATCTTTACATGAATTTAAATATCCTATGGCAGTATTATATTGTGCCATATTATTTTTAATTCCTCCTAAAAGACCATAATTAGTTTCAAAATTAAAAAATATTTTAAAATAGAAAAAACCTTGTCCTGCAAATGGATCAATTTGTTTTCTCCAGTTTTTTAAATCATTAATATATGAATCATATGAATAAACAGGATATTTAAATATTAAAGAAGTATTATTACTATCCCCTAAATCATTATAACTTACACTACCTCTATTATTTTTATCTTTCTTTTTAGCAGATAATAAAAGTCCATCAATATAAATATTATCTGGGTTATAATAATCTCCATCTAACTCTATTTCTGTTAATAATTCTTCCCTATCTAATAATTCTACACGTTTGGCATATTCTTGTGAAGCTATTCTTTCTTCTTCAGTTAGTTCACTATCGAGTTTTTTTATTTTAGAATTTTCTTCAATTTGCGTCTCAGTAGCTTTATGGAAGTTATTTGGAAATTCTTGTATATTATTTATTATATTATCTATATCCATAATTATCGTCCATATATTTTATTTTGTAATTTATATGAAAATGTATTATATAAAGTTAATGAATCTTTATCAATAGGAATATTATTTTGTAAATATTTAATATCTTTCCAAAATTCTTTACCTGTATATTTATTTCTTAATTTTATTCTGCCTTTTACTTTATCAATACTAATTATACATATATTATTCATAGCCATATCATCTTCATAAAAATCTTCATTAAATGTTTTGGTATTTTCTGTGAATTCATAAAAATTCCAATATGGCGTAAGATCTACTTTTTTAAATGAATACGGCGGTATAATTTTTTTAATTACTACTGTTGAAGGTAGAAAATAATCATTATTTTTTAATTCAATAAATGTAAATTGTTTTTTATATTCATCTAAATCTGTATCACCGCAAATTTCAGATAAATATTTATTTAATGCACTTTCATAAATTTGATTATGTATAATATCAAATTTATCAATAATATAATCATTAAATTTAATATTTTTATTTTCTAAATCATTATATTTTTTAATTTCTGCTTCCATCATTAGGTGATTTAACACTAGTATATTTATTAGTAAGATTATTTTGAATACCCTTTTTAATTAATGTTAATGATTGTCTGATATTTACATTACCATATATATATTCAAAAGACATATCAGCAATATAATATACACCTGATAATCCAGGGTTAATCATACCATTATTTTCATCTACTATAGCAAGTTTATTTTCAGCACTTACTTCTTCTGCTTCAGTATTTTCTACATCACTGCCATCAGATACAGTATTTCCTATATTTTGTTCAATAAACTGTTTTGTTTCAGGTAAATATTCTTCTATTATTACATTTACAAGCATTCCTCTTTGTAATGAATAATTAGCATCTTCAAGAATAACCCTTAATTTTTTAGCATTTATTTTATTATAAAAATTTTCAATAATTTGCTTTTGATAAATTTTACATATTCCTTCTTCATCATCAGATTGTAAACTTCCAATAAACTCTATATTTTCATATTTATAATCATCAACACCTTTTTCTCCATCCACTGAATTTTCTTGAACATTTAATTCTTTTAATGTAATTAAATTTGATTCTCCAGGTGAAGAAAGATAATAATATTTATTTGCCGTACCTTTTTTTAATATTTTACTATTATCTACAATACTATGATATTCAGTAAAATATAAATTATAAGGAGCACTGTTTACAGATAAATTAGTTATAACTCTATATACTTCTTCAATTTTTGGTTCTGGAACAGCATTATCTGGTAATACTGTTGCAAGGCCTTCAATAACTTTTATAGATAATTGTTCTGCTTTAATTGGTTCATTCATTATATTAGCAATATTGACCATTACTAAATATCCAAAATTATCTATCCAAGCATCAAAAATAGATTCTTCATCTACACCCGCATAAGAAAGCTCCTGTTTTATATAATCAACATATGTTTCAGAATATATTTGTCTCCAATGTAAATCTTTTATTTCTTCACATTTTTTAGTACATGCAAATCCTAATTTTGATTCTTTGGCTATTTCTTTCAACATATCATATGTTGAAAGTTTTTCTTTACCTATCTGTGTATATTTTACTTGTTTTAATTCATTAAATTTAAATTCCCCAATATATGTAATAGTATTATCATCATTAAATGTACAACTGGTTATATAAAAATCCATTGATATTTTTTTATTTGCTCCATCAATAGGCGCTATTAATATAACAGTTATTACATTATTCATACCAGGTACATCAGTTGCCTGAATATTTCTATTATCATCATTTACTGTTAAACTAATTTTAGGTAAAAAATCTGTTAATTCTATAACCATTGAATAAATAATACCTGCATCAATTATTTTATTATTTAATTTAATAATTGGTACTTTAACGCCATATATATTTAACGTATTTATACTTTGGCCAGATATGCTATTTCTATTTTCATCATCATACATATATGGCATTGCTATATTTGAAAATTCAAAATCTGGATCAAATACTACAATTGGATCTAATGGATTTCTTGGTTCTTCAAATTTAATTTTATTATTTACAGGTGCAGAACTACTACCTGCTGGTGTATTAATACCAGTAGAATTACCTGAATTATTTTGTATATTATTTGCCATATATTAATAAATAACTAATCCTAATGTTCTATCTATATAATAATTATTATCTGATATTGTTTGTTCTCCTGGAGATCTTCTTTCATTTTTTAATTTTTGGTAAGAACTTTTCTTTTTCTCTATAGTTTCATTTATATTATTAAATAATGATGTTTTATTAACTTTAAATTTTTCTAATATATCATTTTCTGTTCTTGTTCCAGTATATAATTTATTTAGTGTATCGATATTAGGTATATAAAGAATCATTCCTTCATTTAATTCAAATGGATTAGAAATACCATTTATTTTACATAATATATCTGCATACATATCATTACCATACATAGCCAAAGAAATTAAATCTGGCCTTGCGATATATTCTTTTTCTACCATTAAAATTTTACCATTGTTATTAAAATTACCATTATATGTTTGCACACTTAAATCAGTTATTGTCTGATATTTACCATCTCTATATAATGATACTTTTGGCTTTTGTTTTAATAATATATAATCAAGCATTATAAATAATGTAGTATTTATATATAAAAATAAAAATGGCCATTGAAATTTAATGGCCATTTAATATATTTATTAATACTTTTATATTATTCTGATACAACTTTAATATAAAATTTAATATGAGAATCTGCATATATACCATTAGTATCAGCACATATATGTAAATCAAATAAACTATTATTTATATTATTTAAACCCAATAACCATAATGCCCTTTCATTAATATTAGTTACATTTTCGCGGTCTAATGCTAATATAAAATATTTTTTATCATCATCTAATTCTATAGGATCTTTTACAATCCAATTCTCATTATTTAAATGATTATTATCTTCTAATATTAATTTTATATTTATTCCAGAATTACTATATTTACCAGTATTTTTATTATATTCTGATGCATACATAAATTTATTATTTATATTATATATAAAATTATCCCCATTATTTGTTGTTACGAATAAAAAGTCACCTTGATTAATATTAGAACTTGTATCAGTACCAAATTCATTAGAATATAAATATAAATATTTTTTCTGTAAGTCTCTAAATGTATCTGATTTTACTATTTGTGTTGTAAACTTACTATTACTACCTACTACTGAATGTAAATTATCATATACATTTGGAACCTCCATAGGAGTATTAATATTATATTTATTAGCAGAATAAAATTTTGCAGTACCTAATTCCATAACTCTTTCAGCAATATCAATATCATATGTTCTTTTCTTAATCATTACTGAGTTAATACCTGAATTAACATTTATATATCTCTTATATTTACTTGAATTACCAATATTTAAATATAAGTCAATATTTATATAATCTGCATTAATACTAGAATATGGTACATCTTCATCTAATTCTCCAGAAACAGGATCTCTTTCAGCTTTCATTAATTTATTAATAAATAATATAGCACCAGAATCAGTACCATCAAATTTATGTATAATATCTTTATCATTAGATGAAAAATCAATTATTCTTCTATTTTCTAATATACATGCAATATTATAATTTTGCTGTGATTGATCATCACTATCTAATGTTTTATATGGGTATTGATCGCCCTCATTAAATATTTTGATAAATTCTTCATGTGTATTTTCATCTATTATAGCAACTACTTTATCATTTAATTTATATGCACTACTATTTTCATCATAATCATGATAACCATGAATACCCCAGTCAAAGATACCATCATATTCAATTAACTGTTTTTGCGTATCTTCACTGAATAATCTATTTAAATAAATAGGTAATCTTGGTATTAATCTAAATGAATAAGGTCCATTTTCACCGGCCATATATTCAATAGCAATATCTCTATCATTAAATGATAATGATTCAATTTGTTTATATTTTCTAATTACCTTTAAGAAGTAATATCCAAGGCAAGCGGTATATGAAAGCTGTGTAGTTGTTCCTTGTTGTCCAGTATTGCAAGATATTTTAAATACTAAATAAAAGTAATCATTATCAGCATCCATTAATGTATTATTATCATTTATAATACCATTTAATAATGGAAACATTGCTGTTGATTTTTTGATATCAAATGCATATTGTGCCGTTTTATTATTACCAAGATTAATAGGTTTTGTATGTCCAGATAAATATTGTTCTTTACCGGTACTTATTAATCCAGGAAATGCGTTATCAACATTAGTAATATCATTATTTTCTAATATTTCATATTCTTCATTATTTAAAAATTCTTTTATAGCATTATCTATAGAATAATTTTCAGGATCATTATTAGAACAATAATAAAATGTTTTATCATCTATATCTTCAGGATGAATCATATTTTTAGATTCACCTAACTTAATAGTATTTATTTTTTCAAGATTAAATTTATTAGATTCATCATTAATATTAGGTGTTAATGTATTGGCTACGATATTTATATTTCTTTTAGATGTATCTGATTTAATAAATCCCTTATATTCAACATTTACATTATCATCACAATATGATGTTGTAAATCTATCAAATACAAGAACCTCTTGATCTTTAAATAAATCTTCATAAGTAATTGTTCTGATACAATATGATATATTATTTTTTGAATTATAGTTACAGCAGCTATTTGATTCTTTTTCAGAATCCATAACCCATCCATCACCTTCTTTTGAATGCTGTCCTAATTGGCCATTTCTATATAAACTATAGTTTCCTGAATTAGCAGTTAAGAAAATGATTCTATTAATTATTCTTGCTTTAAGTTTAATGCCAAAATTAAAAAATAATGGTTTTATTTGTCTAGGTTTTTCATTATCATTATAATAACAAATAACATTTATATAAAATGGCCAGTCTTCTTCTTTAGTTTGTTCAGGCGGTATATAATAATATCCATCATCCTCTTTTCTAATAACGCCATATTTTGGAGAAGTATATTTTACAAAATTATTATTTTCATCAAGTTCCATATTATTTGATGGCTCAGTTATGTCAAGGCCATCAAAATTATTTCCGTTTGTTTCTGAAATAAAGAAATAAGGTGTTATACCATATTCTTCACCATATGTTAATTCAAATGAAATTTTATATTTATTAACATCTTCATCAGAATTTCCTTCATCCTGTATATAATATGGAATTGTAGCAAAATTCCTTATTGTTGTACATGTATCAACTGGATTATCACTAGTTAATACTGTTAAAGTTCCAGATACGGTACCAAATGATAATGAAGTATGTGGTGCAAATGAATTTCCTGTTTTTTCAACATTAAATATAAATGTTCTTTCAGTTTCTGTAAATACAGTACCATGTGTGTCAGGACCGCCAGTTTGAATAAATGTTATAGGACAGTTATAAACATATGGATCAAAGCCTTCATAATCATTAATATTTGTTAATATCTTATATAACCATGAATTAGTATCAGTTAATGATGCTACTCTATAATTACCAGTACCTTTAACATTAGCTATATCTATACTTTTTGTACCTGCTAATTTAAATTTATAATATCTTTTTGAATTATATAATATGCTATCTTCATATTGTGCTAAAGATAAATTAAAAGTATTATCTGGAAATTGTTTTGGACTAATTAAAGACATTCTTGCCGGTGAGCTTGAATAAATAGATAAATACATTAAATTTTTAGCAAGTGAATTTACACCTTTATAATAATTATAAATTGTTTTACAATTATTATGCTGAAGATCATCTAATCCTTCAAGTATATTTATATTATCAACACTATTTGATGGTATTAATTTAATATTTAAATTTAATGAATTCGATGTAACAAGAAAATAATTACCAAATTTTGAAGACGTTCCTTCATAATTTATTGAATTTAAATTAGTACTATCCCATCCCATTACAATAAACCATTCCGGAATAGTAGCATTTCTATGATCCCAATAATTAGTAAAATAATCTATTGAAACAACTCTCCATAAAAGGTAATTTAAAATATCAATAATATCCCTTGAATTTGTTATTTTAGGATTAGCACCTTTTGCCCATTCTGGAATTAAATCCTTAGGCGGAAGATTACGTAAGCTTGGTAAATTATTATTCCATTGTGTACCATATTGACCCGCGGTTAAATAGTCGAATTTAGGATCATGCCAGTCAACCATATTATTTAAAATATTATGTTCGCTAGAAGTTATCTTTTGAACATACTCAGCTACCGTATTATATGCTTCTGGATCAATATTAGCAGCATTCCATTTTGTAATATTTTTGGCATATGGAATAGGTATATTATTCCAATCAATATCATTTGCTTCTAAAATTTTTAATAATTGTTCTTTATCATCATATGCTATTGATTTTAATATACCAGGAATATCTATATCCCCGAAATTAATTTCATTAAATTTTATTTGTTTTTCGTCAGTATTTACCATATCTTTATAATCCAATTATTTTGTGCATTAAATCTATATTCCCAATTAGATTTCCATACATTATATATTATATCATTTATTTCAATAGTATTATCTTCTTCAATAAAATTAACAGCAATATTTGATGATTCTAAAATAAATGATATATTCTTTCCATATTTATCAGGTATAAAAATATAATAATTAAATGAATCATTTGTATTAATCGTACTTAATCTATATTCATTATCATTATATTTTTTTGCTTTATTCGTTAATATTGGTTCTCCATTTGTGCTTCCAAAAATTTCATATTGGAAATTAATATTACAAATATCTTTATATATAAAATCTATATTTTGTCCAGTACCATTATTTGCAAAATAAATATCTAATACTTCAGATGCATTATCAATTTCTAATAAATCGGCAAATATAATTTTACAAGATTGTCGATTATTTAATGATATCTGTCCATCTAAATTTTCAGTATCTGGAATATATATTTCATTTTTAAATTTTATTAAATTATTACCATTATTTTCTTTTACTCTTTTTTCATAATTTAATTGATTTTGATTTACTGAAATATATTTTATATCTCTTTTAGCAATAAAATCAAATTTTATATATTCTATAAATAATTTATCTGTTGATGAACAGATAATAGTATATTTATCTTTAATAGTATATGTAAATTCTTGATTTAAATAATTACGTATTTTATATTTTATTTCAATATTAAATAATGTGATAAGATCAGCTTTTGAATCAGGATAGTATTCTAATTCATTATTTTCATTTAATTTAATTTTATCGCCATTAACAAAGATTTCTGAAGGTTCATATTGTATATCAGCAGATGAGTTATTATCTGAAGGATTAGTTGATTCATTTTCCTCTCTATATGCATCACCTTTTATAACTTTCTGAATATTTTCATTTCCAATTAATTCTAAAATAGAATCTTTTGTAGTTTTATTAAATCCATATCCACTAGCAATATGTTCATTTCCAACATATAATGAATTAACTCTTTTTAATACATCATCTTGTGATTGTTCTATAAGAATATTTATATTACCCATTTCATTACCTAATGAAATAGTATTTACAGAAGAATCTTTTACATGATGTTCTATTTTTTTATTTACTATTTTTTTAGTTATTTCAGCCATTTTCTAAATAATGTTTTTATAATGTTGCTTCATCTACAAGTAATGTTGAAGAATTTAATAAACTACCTGTTGATGTATAATCATAATTTGCTGTTATTTCTAACATATAATGTTGAGGATCATTTATTAATGAATCTCTAATATCAAAATATAATCCTTTAGTTACTGATTTAAGTATTTCACCATCAATATAATATTCAAATATTATAGGAACAGATATTGATTTACCTACTTCAATTTCTATATAACTATTATATCCGCCTTCTGTAAGTATTGAACTTCTACCAGTTATATCAGGATATAAGAAAGCACCAATAAATGTATTTATAGATGGATTAACACCATTTACTTTGTTATTAATTATAAACTCAGAAATAGATGCTTGTTCATCAAGATAAATAACATTACCATCTTTATTTAAAGCAGATATATCTTCAAATCTATTTAAATAATTATTACTTAATCCATTTTCATAAATAAAGAAATCAATAGTTTTTTCTTTATATAATTCAAGGTTTGTTGCTTCTGCATTAAATGATGAACGGAATTGTTCAAATGCACCATTACCTTTATAGTCAAGACCAATCCATGTACTTTCAATCATAGCTTTAATTTCACCGCTATTACGTTTTCTGTAACCAAGAAGCGGTGAATCAAAATCACGTTTCATATAGGTATTAATACTATTGAAAGTTAATTTTTCAGCCATTGTGGTTAAAGATTTATAGTCTTGTAAATCTTGTGAATCATTTTGATAATATATACTCTTACTTGTATATGGGTTATCTTGTCTGAAATAAATCCATTGTCCTAATGTCTGATATGTTAATTTATTATCAACAAACATAGGTACTCTTTCATAATGTCTTATATATTGTTCAAAAAATTCATCACTACTTAATAAAAGAGGAATATCTATATTACCAGGGAATATTGAATAAAGTTTTACATTACTTGATCCAGTATTTTTGATAACTATATTCATTTGTTGTTTTACAAATGAATCACTTATATGATCAGTATTATATAATTGTATTTTATTTATTGTATTACCGAATAATTTAACATTTGAATTATCATATGTTATATAAACTTCAAATTTTTTATTTAATTCTGTTTCAACTAAAGTTTTGGTATTATCTATATCTTTACTCATTGATAATAATTTATCTTTTAATGAAATAAGATTATTTTCAGGAGTGTTGAAACCAGAATAAATATTATCTGGCATATGGTAAAATGTTACATTATTTGCTGTCAATGAATTATTAACATGATCTTGATATCCATCATTAATTAATGTCTGACTAAATTTAGCATTTATAATATCAGTATCATTTTGTGATAATATATCATTTAATTGTACATTATCATTAAATTCTGTCGGGAATACAACAGTCATCTCATCACTCCAAGGTGTATATAATTCAATATATGGATGACCTATATTATATCTGTATCTTATTCTAAGAACAACATCTTCACCCTGTACAATAGGAATATCTATTTGATTCCATTTTATTATATTTTTTGTTGATGAATAATCAACAAAATCAATAGTAAATCCTGATAATGTATTATTGAATTTTAATTCTCTTTGCTTTTCAATATTATTTTGTTTAATCCAATCAGTAAATATATTAGCATTAATATTTGTTACTGATGTAGTATCTTTAGTAGGAGATTTATATTTATATTCAATATCTATGCCTATAATTTCAATTTCATCACTTTCATTATTGTGAATCCAATTTTCTAATTCTTCTACTTTTGTTATACCTCTAATTCTATATTTTGTATTTTCTCTTGTAATATTTAAATCATTACTTATAGAATTAATATTTTCTATTACGGAATTTAATTGTTTCTGAATAGTTACTTTTTGTGAATAATATTTATCCAAACTACTTTTAAGACTTTCTTGCGTTATTTGTACTTCCTGTGAAAAATCAGTATTGATAAGTGTTGAATAAACATTATTAATATTATCTTGTAATGAAGATAACTGTGCATTTAATTCACCCTTTTGTGTATGTAAATTAATTAAATCTTCTGATGTAGCATCATCAATAAGATGTTTATTAATTGGAAGAACCTGTAAAATACCGTCTTCCATAAAGCTATCATTTACAAGATATTTTATTGTTTTATTTTCTTGTATATCAAGAATAATATCATTTGTAAAATTACTGATTTGCGGGTATATCGTATCTGTTATACCTGTTATTATATCACCAATATTTGTACAATATTTTTTATAATATTCCATATAATTCATATGGTTACCTGTATTATCAAGTATTTTATTACCATATGCATCATACATATATATAGAACTTAAATCAATTAAATATGGTTGTGATAATATACTTCTTGTATTATTATAAATAAATCCTAAGAATATACATAAATATTGATTTTCTTCAATAGGAATATTTACATAATTATATTTTTCATATGAATCAACATAATATTTTAATTCCATTGAATTGTTTTCATCAAAAGTCTGTAATGTTACATGTCCTAATGTTTCAACAATGGATATTTCCATTTTACTTAAATCGACATTTGCAACTTTATAAATTACTAATTCATCGCCTAAGCATAATTTATCACCTACCTTTAATGTAAATTGTGCTGATTCATCTTCTTCCAAATAATATTGTAATGAATCTTTAATTTTTAATACATAACTTTTATCATCAATAACAGTAACTTTATCAATTTTAAAAGATGATATATATGATTCATGTCTTAATGGTAAATCAATGTCTGATTCATATTCTGTATAATCAATTCCTTTTTTAAAATTATATAAAGCAGCTACATATTCAGAATATGTATTTAAATTAAGGTTCTTTATTTGAGTAAATATATTATAATTTGAAAAGATAATTTTTTTCATAAATATCTTTTCAATATTATCTGTAAGATTATTTATATTTAATTTTAAAAATGTCTTAGGAGAAACTAAATCTTTTAAGAAATTATTGTCTGTCATAGAAGCATAAACATTCTCAGTAGATATTTCAGCTTGCTGTGGCGCGACAGATGATTTTACTAATTGTAATTTAGTCATGGTATCTGATTGTGAAAACCATGCTTCTCCGTTTTTAGGAATATTAAATAAATTATTAAAGTTTTCTTCAAGAGTTTCTATTCTTGATTGTAAATATAATAATGATGGTATATTAACAGTTTTTTCTTCGCCATCTAATGTTATAGGTACCGTAATGCTTGATGAACTAGATAATAGACTCTGGTTCATTGCTTCTACCATACTAAGAGCATCGCTATAAAGTTTTGTAAGCTGTATATAATATTCCTTTAATGAATTATTTACCATAATTTATGCTTTATATTAATTTTTCCATTTATGATATTGATTTATATGATCATTTATACTGTTATTAATTATACTATCTATATCATTTAGTTTTTCAGTTACTTTTTCATTTACTTTTTCTGCTATTATTTCTTGAATTTCATCATTATTTAATAATTCAGAAGTATTTGAGTTAAGTAAAGTTTCGAGACTATTTATTTTAGATGTTAATTCGTATATTTTAGATATTAATGTTTTTTGTTTAGATAATATCTGTGCATATGTTGCAAATGCTTGTTGATTATCTTTTAATGTAATATCTTCATTATTATATTTTGAAGAATATGGAAGCGGTTTAAATTGTCCTGAAATAATTATACTCCAAGATGGAGCATATTGAGAATCTATGTCTTTTTCAAGTTCAATTAATTTATCGCTAAACCAAATTCCTAATGGATTATTTATAGATTTCTTTTCTTTATTATCAAATGTACTAATATATGTTTCTGAAGAATTTAATATATCAACTATAGAATTTTCTTCTAATACATCAAAATTTGTTTTATAATTTAAATCCATTATATCAAATAAAGGAATAATTAAATTAAATTTTAATATTGTAGAAGAGTCAAAGCTTTCAGAAAATGAATATAATTGATTTTTTGAATATACATTTCCTTCAGTTATATTTTCATTATTATCAAATATTAAATTTACAGAATCTGAATTATATATTGTTGATGATAATTCATCTTCTTCCCAACCATATAAATTATTTACAGATAAGTTATTATCATTATATTTATAAGGAATATAATCATCACTAGATTCAAATTCTTCAGATAATGGTGAAGCAATATATTTTTTTAATTTATCATGGTTTTCATCATAATATCCGTCTGATGCATCAATAATGCAAATAGTATCTGTATATGATCCTTTATAATCAAATTCAGTTACATCACCGATAAATGTTATATTAAAAGATAAATCTTCTTGAATATTATATGATTTTACTTCATTTATAAATTTATTAAATGTTTCAATTAACCATGACAATGAATGTGGTTCACCTGAATTTATTTGTGAAACATAATAGTCTCTTAAAAAAGCTAATTTATTTTCGTAATAGCCTACTAAATATTTTTTGATAAAATATTCTTTTGTAGAACCTTCTAATTCTGCAGCAGCTCTAAATTCCAAATCTTCTGGAGAATTTTCAATTAAAAGAGGCATATTAATACACATGAATCTTGCAGGGTATACTTTCCAGTCAGTAGCTAAAAAGTTACCTGTTAATGCTTCTGTAAAATTACTAAATGTTAAAAAATTACTATCTTGTCCTGTAGTATAAAATAAATTAGTTTTTCTCTGCATATTCAGTTTAAATATTTCTATAATTAAAAATAATTTATATAGTTAAATTAATTAATATAAATGAATAACATTTTTTATAATTTCTATATTAAATTATAATTTATTGTTTAACCGTTTAAATTTTATATAAATGAATGATATTATAAGACCTTTAGTTGTACCCGATATTGAAACAACTGGTTTATATAAGGATAAAGATTCTATTATTCAATTCTCTGCAATAAAAATAGATAGACAAACTAATGCTATTATTGACGAACTTAATTTATATATTCGTCCTATTGGTAATTATGTAATTACTATTCAAGCTTATTTGAAGCATCATATTAAACCTTCTGATCTTGAAGATAAGCCTACTTTTGCAGAAGTTGCAGATCAGATTCGTAATTTCTTGGAAGGTTGTGATATACTTACTTATAATGGTGGTAATTTTGATCTACCTTTTATCCAGGCAGAATTTAAAAAGATTGGACAAGAGATTACTTTTAATACCGTAAACTGTTGGGATGCATTTGCTGAAGAAAAACGTAGGAACGGTATTAGTTTAAGTAATACCTATAAACGTTATACTGGACATACTATGGAAGAAGACGGATTGCAACCGCATGATGCTTTCTCTGATGTAAAGGCAACTTATAAAGTTTTCCTTGAACAACAGAAACAACAAGAATATGGACCAGAAATAAGATTAACAGAAGATAATATTATTGTAATGGGTGTATTTAATGAGAAAGAACAACCTGTATTTAATATTGGTAAATATAAAGATTTGCCAGTATCTTATGTATCTACTGTTGATCAGGAATATTTGAAATGGTGTATATCTGACAAAGCATCATTTATGGATTCAACAAAGAATTATATTAGTAAATATATTAAGTAAATTATGTTTGATTTAGATAATATTAGACTTATGTATGGTTGTCCAGTAACTGATTTTAGGCATAAACCAAAAGTTGAAGTTGAATCAGAACCTGATAATATGGATAACTTAAATAATTTTAAGAAACTTTTATCAGATATTGTTACAGATGAAGGTATTAATAAATTTATAGAAAAAACAGATTTTAGTAATATTGAATTTGATTATAAGGAAGAAATTGATTATTACTTAAAGAAATTGGAAGAGGCTTTAAAAAATGATAGTATACAATCTACACGAAGATGTTTAAGACTTTGGAAAATGATTTATATGTTAAAATTAGGTAATACTATTATAAATCATCAAGATGAATTTGGTTTTTTAAATGAATAAAATTATATATATAATATATGGAATTAACAATTAATGTAGATGAGAAAAAATTCTCTGATTTATTAAATAATCAATTAGATAGTTTTACAGATCAAGAACTTCATCATATCTGTACAGAAGGATTAATGAAGCAACTTTCAGATCCTGAACAGTTTGCTAAATTATTTGTAACGAAAAATACAGGATATGGATATCATTCAGATAGTTATTATGCAAATGATTTATTAAAAGAAGCTGCTAAAAATGTTGATTTGTCACCATTATTTAAAGATTTTCAAGAACAAGTTATTACATACTTAAAAGAAAATCATGATAAAATAATTAAAGATTTAATGACTGACATATTTATGAGAGGATTTTCTGAATTTTTATATAATTCAGAATTTTCAAATAGAATGAGAAAGGAATTTTCAAATCATCTTTATGAAATACAAAAAGATACTGAGCAAAAATTTCATAATGCAATTGATTCACTAAGATAATTAAAATTTAATAATTATGATATACGAAAATATAGATAAACTTATTGCTCAAGCAATGAAACAAAAAGATAATGTAAGGTTATCAACGCTTAGACTTATTAAGACAAAGTTTCTTGAATATAAAACAAGTAAAGGTGCAAAACCTATTGATGAAAATATAGAATTTTCTATATTGAAAAAGATGGTTGATCAAAGAAATGAATCTATTATTGTTTATAATGCTAATAATAGACAAGATTTGGCAGAAAAAGAACTTAATGAACTTATGATTATTAAAGAATTTTTGCCGCAAGAAGTTACTGAATATCAGGTGAAACAAGTATTTGATAAATTAGTAAAAGAAGGAATTGAACCAGTAAAGAAAAATATGGGTATATTAATAAAAAATATAAAAGAATTACTTCCTTTTGCTGATGGAAAAATGGTATCTTCTTTTGTCCAAAAAAATATGATTTAAAAAATATGAAAAAATTATCTGAATTCGTAAATGAAGCAAAAGGTAAACCTATTGATGATCAATGGATAAATGATGAAAAACCTGTTATGACTAAAGATGGCAGGCAGGTTATCATTAAGAAAGTTAATATGGATGAAGTACCAAATATTATAAAGGGTGCTGTTAAATGGAAAGATAAACTTTTAGATTATGAATGGTATGATGATGGTACCTGTAAAAAAGCTATTGATTTAATGGGTAATCCTAAGAAACCTGATGAAGCAGATATGCTTGTTAAAGCAATATAAAAATATTAATAAAATATATTATGATGCGTATTGATTCTAATACTTTAGGTAGATATGGGTATGCTTTTTTAAAACAAAGAGATATTATACCAAATAAAGAAAAAACAGAACTTTCTTTTAAAGAAATAGATAATATTAAAAATACTTTAGTAGATCTTATTAAAAAGAATTTAGAAGAAGTAGATAATACAAAAACACCAACTGATAAAAATATTTTCAGTTTAGTTTTTTATACTTCTATTTTAGCTTATGTAAATAATACTGATCTAAATAAATTTATTACATTAAGTACGGATGGTAATGTAAAAGAAGATTGAATTTTTATTTAATAAAATACTATAATAAATTATCACAGATTATTATAAAATCTATAAATAAACATTATAATAATCTATATGTTTAACCTTTTAAAAATATAATGCATGAGTAAACAAAAAATTACTAATGATGATGTATTTGATTTGCTTGACGCGCCTTGGAGTGAAGATAGAGATAGAATCAAATATATGACAAAAAAGTATGGGCAAATGGATATCGCCCAAGCATTTTCTGATTTTTATAATATAGAATTGGATGATACTATTAAAAACAATAAGAGTATCAATACTATTAATGTTATTCAACTTGGTGAAATTTATACTGGTACAGTAAAAGATTTTACAAAGAATAGTATGACATTTGATGTTCCTGGTATTAAGGAGGAAATTATTTGTAAAGAATCTTTTGCTACTTGTATGGATAGCATTAGAAATTATCTTTTAAATCATGATAATAAACTCCTTTTTGAAGTAAGGCAAAAAGACAGAGATAAGTATTATGTAAGTGTTATTAATGCATATTATAAGTCATGGCAAAATATGATTAATAAAGCTATTGAGCATGAAGATGGAATTGATGTTCATATTGATGAACTTGTAAAAGGTGGTTATGTCTGTCATACATCTATTACTACATTAAAGGAATTGACAGGTAAACCTTATATTTCAAGCGTATTTATTCCTGGTTCTCATATTGTTCTTAATATTGAACGCGATTTTGAAAAGTGGATTGGACAGGATGTATTGATTATTCCTCAGAAATTTGTTGAATTTAAGAAGGATCCAAAAACTGGATGTACCGAGAATTCATTGGTTGGTTCTAGAAAGAGAGTTCTTCAGATTATTGGTATGAAGAATATGTTTGAACTTTATTATACTTATGAATCAAATAAGAAGTTGGCTAAATTAGCCAATACCGATAAAGTTGAATCTGTTACATTTAAGGGTACTGTTACGGGTATTATTAATTCTAATAAGAAAACTGGTATTTTTATTGAACTTGATGATAAATATATCACTGGTTTGATGCCTATTGAATCTTCTGAACTTTTGAATTATATGCCCGGAGATGCTGTTGATGTAAAGATTTCTGAATTCGAGGTACAAGAAGGTAAAGAACCATTTGTGGTAAATAAACGAAATCAAGTGGTAAAATGTAATGTAAGGCCAATTTTTGAATTAGCTGAATAAATAAAAAAGAGGTTCATTTTGAACCTCTTTTTTATTTTGTTAAAACTCCTTGATAAGTATTATTTATTTTACTATATACTACTGGGCCACTATATAATTTCTCATCATTTGTTTTTGGATCAATATAAGTATAGTATTCTTCCTGCGGTTGTGTTTCTTCATGAAACTCAAGATTAAATATTTCTCTTTCAGTATAAGTAAAATAAAAGTTACCTTCTTCGTCTTTTTTAATATTATCAAAATATTTTATTTCTTCACCTTCTGAATTAATATAAGAATAATAAGAAAAATAACCTTCTACTTCTTTAATTTCAGGATGATAAATTAAATCTTTTATAGATGTTTTTTTCTCTTGTTTTGTAAGAACACCATTATATAGGCCATTATTTTCAATAATTTTGCCTACATATTTTTTCTTATTACCATCATTATCTATATAGTAGAATTTTTGCTTCATAATTAATTTTAATATTTAATTTAATTAAATAAATAATAAAGAACCAGTATATGATACGCCTGATTCAGCATATGCAGTAATACTAATACGTGAACCACTACCACTATTATCATCTCTAGCAGTTATTCTTATTTCACCGGCATGATCTTCTTGATTAAGATTTGTATCTATAGTAAAGAATTGTTGTGATTGATTAAGTACCCAATGAAGTTTTACATTTGATGCATTTTCAGGTATTAATGTATATGAGAAGAATATGGTTTGACCAGCATTAATTTGTGTTGCTGAGTCAAAATTAATTTCTTCTACCGGATATCTATTTTTATTTTCAATAACATGTTCGTCATCACCTAAATCTTCCCATTTATTACGGTAATATGAACCATTTTCATCACAGAATGTAACATCATAAATTAATTCATATTTATCATAAACTGGATTCTTTTGGAAATATTGTACAGTACCATCAAGATTCATTTCACTGAATGTTACTGGTTCATATTTTGCATCATCTGGAACATAAAGTATTGTTTGTTCTGGAAATTCACAATATACTTCTGGTGGATTTTCATGTTCAAAATCAATTTCTTTTAATGATGTACAACCATCAAATGCTTCTTTACCAATATATTTAATACTTTGAGAAAGTGGTACTCTTTCAAGAGAAGTACAACCTTTAAATGCTCCCCTTTTAATTTTTTTAATTTCTGAAGGGAAAGCAATATATGAAAGTTCTGTACAATTTTGGAATGCATATGCACAAATTTCATCAGTATTATCAATACCGTATCTTACAATATGTGTATCTGCTTGAGCAAATGTATGTTTATATGGAACTTGACTTTTATCTGTAAGTTCTACATTTTCGCCATCAATAATAAGTTTATTAATCATATATATTATTTATAATAATTTTATGCTTCTTTATAAATTTTTACAATTTCATCATGAGGAATTGTTTCAATAACATTTCCATAATATGTATTTTTTTCTAAATCATATAATGGTTCACCGATAAATATTCTTTCTCTTTCATTTATATCAATATAAGAAAAATATTCATCTTTATGTTCTACTGCATTTACAGTAGGATGAAATGTTAATATTACTTTATGGGTAATTATATTTTTACCAATATATGAATCACCCTCATTATATATTAAACCGGAATATTTACATTTTTCATTATCAGCATTTATATATGTATAATATTCTGGACTGTAATCAATTTTATTATGTTTTATTAAATCAATTTTTACATTTCTTTTAAAATCATTCTTCTTAACTGTTTTCTTTACAGGAGATTGCTGTTTTTTATTAGAAAAAGTAAATGTTGCCATATTTTTTTATACTAATTTTATAATTAAAAATAAAATATAAATTGAATTAATAAAAAATGTTTCTATATTAATAGTGTAAAAAACAAGCATTATGAAATATATCGGTAAATCCAATAAGTTTTATACTTTGTGGGATGTTTATTCTGAAACTCGT
>JAEEGL016409357.1_pt1 | contig 35890 bp, 24 predicted proteins | sample 9134231 | NCBI WGS metagenome assembly JAEEGL01 (sample SAMN16246548, study PRJNA631951) | gut metagenome | biome: gut microbiome; feature: rumen; material: fiber-attached | host: Bos | place: Iran: Karaj | collected 2018-10
GCTCGATCCGCGCGGCGTCAAATCTTCTGCTGCTCTTTATGACGTCGTCAGCAGGCTCAGAGGTTCGTATTATCTTATGGGCGCACTGCTCGGCAGGTTCGGCCAGATGGAGGTCTCCCTCCCCGGCGGCTGCAATCTCGGCGCGAGGCCGATCGACCAGCATCTTAAAGGATTCCAGGCCCTTGGCGTCGATATTAACACCCAGTTCGGCGCGGTTAAAGGCGTTGCTAAAGATGAATCCGGAAAGCTTATCGGAGCGAACATCTACCTCGATATAGCATCCGTAGGCGCTACGATAAACCTTATGCTCGCCGCGGTAAAGGCCTCAGGGCAGACTGTTATAGAAAACTGCGCGAAAGAGCCGCACGTCGTTGACGTTGCAAACTTTCTTAATGCCATGGGCGCAAACGTCCGCGGCGCCGGTACTGATATCATAAAGATCAACGGAGTTCCGTCGATGCCCGGCGGGATCACATATTCTATTATCCCCGATCAGATCGAAGCAGGAACGTTCATGGTTGCCGCCGCAGTCACGGGCGGAGACGTCACGGTAAAAAATCTTATACCGCGACATCAGGAATCATTGACCGCAAAACTCGAAGAAATGAACGTGGGCGTAGAAGAAGGCGAAGACTGGATCCGCGTTTTCAAAAAGGACGTCATCAATGCCGCAAACGTTACCACTCAGGTATACCCCGGCTTCCCTACCGATATGCAACCGCAGATCTCCGTGCTTCTGACACTGGCACAGGGAACGAGCCAGGTCACCGAAAGTGTCACCGGATTCAGATTCCAGTATACGGAAGAGCTCAGGCGTATGGGCGCCGATATTATGGTCAACGGTAAGACCGCAACCATCAAAGGTATCGAAGGGCTTAAAGGCGCTCAGCTGCGCTGCCCCGACCTGCGCGCCGGTGCCGCACTCGTTATCGCCGGACTCGCCGCCGAGGGACTCACGGAACTTCAGAATATATATTGTGTTGACCGCGGGTACGTCAGGTTCGAAGAAAAACTCAGAGGACTCGGGGCGCATATTGCCCGCATCCGCGATTCGGAAGCTCAGATCTAAATGTTAAAATTTTGCACTTTATTCAGCGGAAGCAGCGGAAATTCAGCTTTCATCGGCAACGATACTGCGAAACTGCTGGTCGATGCAGGTGTGACCGCGAAATCGATCGAGCACGAACTCGCTCTTATTGACGAAGATCCGCGCGACATCGACGTCATACTTATTACCCACGAACATATCGATCACGTCAGAGGCGCCGGCGTCCTCGCAAGGCGTTACGGTATGAAAATTGCCGTAAACAGGCGCACGTGGTACGCAATGGCCGCAGAAGTCGGAAAGATTGATCCGTCTCAGCTTATTTTTACTGACGAATTAAACGGCTCGCTCACGGTGGGCGGGCTCGAGATCGTGCCTTTCCCGATTTCGCACGACGCCGCGGATCCCGTAGGCTATTCGATTTCGGACAGGAGGCATAAAATCACCGTCGCGACAGATACCGGCTATCTTTCCCCCGCTCTGCATGATTATTGTTCAGGAAGCAGCGCTGTGCTCATTGAAGCCAACCACGACCTGGATATGCTTGAGCACGGACCGTACCCGAAGTCGCTGATAGCGCGTATACGCGGCAAACGCGGACATATGTGCAACGAGCTCTGCGGAGAGTTTGCGGCGGAGCTTGCCGAAAGCGGTACGCGGGCAATAATAATCGGCCATCTTAGCAACGAGAACAATCTCCCGGAACTCGCCTATGAAACGGTGCGGCGGACAATGGAAGAAGCGGGCGTTAAGGTCGTTGACCACGGCGACGTCATACCTCCCGATTTCTTCAGCAGGCGCGACGCCGACGGCGTGAACGGCGCAGCGGTCCCGCAGACCGGCCTCGTCGTTGCCCCGCGCTACAGTCACAGCAAGGTTATTTTATTATGATCAAATTCAGTTTGATATGCGTTGGAAAGCTAAAAGAAGAGTATACAAAAAAGGCGCTTGCGGATTATTGCACGCGCCTTTCGAAATACGGTAAAACTGACGTCGTCGAGGTACCGGAATCGGATATTGAAGGCGAAGGAGAAGCGCTGCTTAAAAAGATCCCGGACCGGTCGTACGTTATCGCGCTCGATCTTCACGGCAGGATGATGGATTCGGAAAGCTTTGCGTCGCTTTTAGCCGCTAAAACGGTCGAGGGTTATTCGCATTTTGCTTTTGTAATAGGAGGCAGCGACGGTATCGCTAAAGCCGTTACAGACAGATCCGACCTTAGGCTGTGCCTCTCCCCTATGACGTTTACTCACCAGATGACGCGCGTGATCATCGCCGAACAGATATACAGGGCAATGAAAATAAACGCCGGAGAAACATATCACAAATGACCGTTTCCCCGGCATAATTCAATTTTTATTCATCTTCACGGCATAATTCAACTTTTATTCAACCTGCTCCTTACGTCGTTATCAGATCCAGCGTTATCAGATCCTGAACGTCAGGCATTCGAGTCCTTCCGCCAAAAGCGGCTGCATCGCTGCTTTCGCTTCGCTCTCTTTTTTGAAAATACAGATGAAAGACGATCCGCTGCCGGACATAAGTACGTTCAGAGCGCCAATGTTTCCAAGCCGCGTTTTTAAGCGGCTGAGCTCGTTTTTGAGCGAGAATGCAGGTATCTCGAGCACGTTTTTAAGACCGGAGGCGAAAGCGGCATTGTCCCCCGCGTTAAGCGCTTCGAGGAGCTTTACGGTATCAGGCCTTGCCTCCGGATCGATTGAAAGCGTGTCGTATTTTCGGTATACTTCCCACGTATCCATCCCGAATCCGGGCCAGCAAAGCAGGATCGCGAGGCCTTCGGGCGCAGGCAGTTTTTCTACTATTTCTCCGGTACCGGTCACGAGCGCAGTACCTCCCGTGATCATGAACGGCACGTCCGAGCCAAGTTTTGCGCCTATTTCCGCCATGCGCGCGTCATCAAGTCCGAGCTCAAAGTGCGTATTAAAAGCTTTTATGACCGCCGCGCAGTCCGCCGAACTTCCGCCCAGTCCTCCGCCTACCGGTATGCGCTTTTTAATGTTAATGCTGATATCCTCATGCGCTCCTAAAATGTGCGGAAACGTTTTCAGCATAAGTTCCGCCGCTTTATATGCGGTATTTCTTGAATCGGAAGGCAGACCTCGCACGTCGGTCGTAAGCGTTATAGGCAGTCTATACGGAAGCACGACGTTCTTCGGAGGCGTCCCTCCCTTTACGGTCGAAGTGACGACTACGCTGTCGCTTACGGGGACTGTCTGCATTATAGTTTCGAGCAGATGATAGCGTCTGGCGTCCAGCCCCTTTATATCGAGCGACAGATTGATCTTCCCGTATGCCTCAATTTCAGTTCTTTTATAAGTTTTACCGGCCATATTGTCCTCGTCAACAAACAATTATAGTTTAATATTACGCGCTTTTGCGGTCAAAAGTTACAGGTTTTCAACGTCGAGCCCTTCGCACCTGTCGAGCGCGTCCTTGTACGCCACGACGCATATCGACCCTTCTTCACAGAAGCGGTCAATAATATCGGCAAATCTGTTAAGGTCTTCCCACGTTGTCATCAGCCCTTCCCTGCGCACCTTGCGAAGCAGCTTGGGAGTGATGCCGCTGAACCAGTTGCTGTCTCCAGCGCTGCCCATCTGGCGCGGCGACATGAGAGGCTCGGTCAACGTCGAGATGATATATTTGTCCAGTGATACGCCTGAATTCCGGAGCGAACGCAGATACGCCGAAATGCCTTTATTGACTTCAATCGACGCGTCAGGAGAAGGATCGCGGTACGTATACGTAAACATGTTTCCGTCGTAGCGGACAGCGATACCCGCACCGTAAGCGCCCCCCTGCACTCTGACTTTGTTCCAAAGATAATCGAGCGAAACGATCTGAGCGGCCACCGGCATCGTTCCGTCAAACGGAACACCCGCGTCGTTAACGTTGTAGCCCTGTACCGCGAAGCCGATCTGCGCCGGTATCGGGAGCCCCTGCTTTTGCGATACTGCAGAAACGAACGAGGCGCTTTCAGGGCAGTTTCCGGCGCCGGTTTCCGCTGAATTTTTCGGGAACAGATCGATGACCGTTCCGGCGTCTGGGCATTCCGTTCCCGTAAGACCTATGACCAGTCTGTCCTGAGTCAGGCGGTCCTTTAATTTAGCGAAAACAGTCCTGAGCTCTTTTACGCGCTCGTCGAAATCTTCGGCAAGGCTGTGAGAATAAAGGATCATTGACCTGCCCGCTACTGCCTCGGCTATCGCGCCCGACGAAGAATAATGCGAAAGCACCTGGGTGATCCCCAGACCGTTTCCGGAATAGACCGGCATTTGTTTGACCGACTCGTCATTCTGAAGCGCGATCTCCCTGATCTTATCCGCATCATCAAAAGAAGTATTGAGAAGTATTTCCGCGACGAGTCCGGCCGCATCGGCGAATCCGTTCTTCAGAGCGCCGAAAGACACTGCCAGATGTGCTCTGCCGCGCCGTTCCTCTCCCGGAATGCTCTTCGCGTCGATCCATACCTGGAAACGCCCCAGCTTCTTATTCATCTCCTTGCGCAAAGTAAGCGCGTCGTACTTTTCAGTAGATAATGTCCCGTAGTACTGGTCCGCTCTCGAGAGCACGGTTAATTCTTCCAGCGTAAGATCCGATATATTGAAATACAGATTTGCATAGTAAATGCCGTTGGAGGGGATCCGGTGATCAAGCACCGTAACGCCGTTATAGTCGCGCTCATCCGTGGGAATTATGAAGGGCTGCGTTTCAACTTCCGAAAGATCGAGCACGGGAATAGTCGCGATCGCCTCCTGACTGTCGGGCGTCTGCTGCCACAGCGAAAGCTTTTCGTTGAGCTTTCGGTTCTCCTCGCGGTCTTCAGCCGTCCAGCTTTTTGCGACAGCCTCAAGCCGTTCGTTTTCTTCGGCTCTTAATCTGTCTCCCTCGCCGTAATCCGGAAGCGCCAGCAAACTGACCAACCCAGGTCCGCCGTCAAACATTTCTTTAACGAGTTCCTCGAAGCCTCCCTCGTCCATCATCTTTCTCAGGGCCGCAAAGTCCTCGTCGTATTCCATATACCTGAGCGGATCTCCGCCGTGGAACCAGCCGGTAAGCCCGGACAACGCGCGTCTCAGCGCCCTCGGCTCCTCCTGTTCACGGACCCTGAACTCGTATCTCGATATTGACGCCTGAAGAAGGTCACGGTCAATGCCTTCCTCCGCGATCTTGGCCGCCGCGTCGCAGATCAGTTTTTTCAGCTCCTCTGCCTTTCCGTCAACGACGTTCCGGCACGATATGAACGTATACGGCTGAAGCTCGATGCTGTCCGTGTACATCCAGATATCCTGCGCGAGGCCCGATTCGAGGACCCTGCTCTTCAGCGGCGAAGAATTGCTCCCGAGCAGCACTTCCGAGACAACGCCCGCGGCCATGCACTTTAACTTATCCTCCCACGTGCCGATGATGCGGCTCAGGGCAAGTATTCCCCTGTTCTCGATCGGTTCCGTTTCGGACAGCTCATATTTGATCGTCGCGCTGCGGCTCTCGCTTTTTGAGTATGCGGGATCGGGTATTTTTTCGCCGCGGTCAAAGCGTGAAAGGTAGCTGTCAATGAGCCCGAGCGTCTTTTCGAGCGGCACGGCGCCGTCGATATATATTCTCGAATTCGAAGGATGGTAGTATTTTTTATACGTGTCAATGAACTTTTCATACGTCAGTTCAGGGATATGTTCCGGATCGCCGCCGGAATTCACGCCGTACGGAGAACCAGGGAAAAGCAGCGAGATGATCGTCTCAGACATCAGGTCGTCAACGTCCGAAAGTGCCCCTTTCATTTCGTTGAACACTACGCCTTTGTACGAAAGTTCACCGTTTTCGTCCTGCTCGATGTGGCGCCCTTCCTGATAGAAAATATTAGGATTCGTGAGGATCGCCGGATCGAATACCGCGTCGAGGTACACTTCGGTCAGGTTCAGAAAGTCTTTATCGTTCCTGCTCGATACCGGATAGACCGTCTTATCCTGATACGTCATTGCGTTCAGGAAAGTGTTCATTGAACTTTTCAAAAGCTCGACGAACGGTTCTTTTACGGGGAATTTACCAGACCCGCATAGCACGGAATGCTCAAGGATGTGGAACACGCCCGTGCTGTCTTCCGGAAGCGTTTTGAAAGCGACGCAAAACAGCTTATTCTCTTCGTTATTGTCGCAGAAAGCCAGCTCCGCGCCGGTCTTTTCATGTTCAAATTCTATAAAACTTCCGCCCGTCTCTTTGCTCTTTCGCACGCGCACAACGCGGAATCCGCATATTGTCTCACCAATCTGGAATATTCTGCCGTCTTTCATATGCTTTCCTTTTCCTTTCGTCACCGTATTAATGATCGGATCCGCTGCTTCGGACCGGCCTCACTTCTGTTTGCGTTCTTCGTTTTTGAAGATCACGTCGGCAATGATCGACGCCGCCAGCGCGGAGCCTTTATCGTTCGGGTGCGAGCCGTCCGGATCAAACAGGCTGTCAGGATCCTCGTCTGTATAGAAGCGCGCTCCGACGTCGGCAATAAGTGCGTTATTGTCCTCCGCCGCCTTATGGTACGCCGCGTTGATTTTCTTGAACATTTCGTCGTGGTCAAGTTTCATGTCGGTGATGAGTTTGCCGCCGCGCTGATACGCCCACGTGCAATAGAACACCGGCGTTGCCCCCATTTCCCGTGCAATCATACAAAGCTTCCTCGAAGCATCGAAAAACTCTTTCGGAAACTCGAACGTACCGCGGCTGTGCTCCTGGAGCACTATATAATCCCAGTCCTTCTGAGCAAGTAGTGCCGCACATTTTTTCCCGAGGTCGTCGTTCGGGTCGAGCTGCTGCCACAGGCAGGCGCCGCCGCGCAGATTTCCGACGACTTCAGCGCCTGTGAGCTTTGCGAGCTTCACCGGCATATCGTTAAAGAACGTGTAACTGTTTCCAAGCATAAGTATTTTCATAAGTGATCCCTCCGTACGGATCAGCGGTTTTATTCAGGCGAGGCAATTAAAGCGCCTTCCGTCTTTCGCCTTCCGTTTTGCAATATATTCAGATCTTTCGCTATGCGTGCAGCATATAACCGTACTTCCGCCGCACAAAAAGTTTTTTCAGCACCGCACCGTGTGATTTTCAGAACGCTTCTCCTTTTTCAACATTGAACACAAACTCAAACAGATAAATAAAAGGAATAACGCGAAACAGTAACATCGATCACAAACAGTTCCATAATAAAAAAAGTTTGCCGGGGGGGCTGACGGATGCCGCCCGATCAGGGGGGGCGGCAATGCTTTTCAGGCGCTCAGATGTCTATTTCGAACGTCACGGTAGTGTTGAACAGGTCAAGTGCGTTCTGCAGGGCGGCGAGTTCTTCTGACGTTTTTTCGAAGTCGAGCTGTGCCTGCTTCGGGTCATAGTTCGTCAGGCGGTAGTCAATTATGCTGCCGGACCGCATTCCGTTTTCGCGCGTTTTCGGCAGTCTCCTGCGCATACTGTCGAGCCTGTCTTTTTTGCGCGTAAGCTGCGGCATTCTGATCAGCGCCTGATCGACCGTGATATTGTACCCCGGCAGCTTATTCGATGCGTTGAAGACGTTCAGCGCATGTTTGATAATTAAGATTTTACGCTCTATATCCTCGAGCTTCAGCTGGGTCTCTTTATAATCATATTCCGGTCTCAGGCTCTCTTCATCCTCGCCCGATGCGACGACAAAAGTGCCTGCCGAATCTTCGTTCGACGTCAATGTCTCGTGTTCTTCGTTCAGTCTGCGCAGCAGTTTGGCTACTTCAGAAGACGTATATTTCATTCAAATCACCCTCCGTTCGGACAATTATTTTGATGGTTGGATTATACACTGCAAAAAAGGCGGTTGTCAATGTGCGAGTTCCGCCTGAAGACCGGTCGGTTCAGGCTATCGCCAGGTTTTTTTCGTCGTCGGCAGAAACTATCTCCTCTACAAACCTGCTTTCTTCTTCGCCGCGCATGCCGCGCCTCAAAGGGCATGAAATGATCAGCTTACGCCTCGCGCGCGTCATTGCCACGTATAAAAGGCGCCGTTCCTCCTCGACGGCGTCCCCCGCCGCCTCGCTTCCGGGCATTTCCCCTTCGAGCACGTCGATCACAATGACCCGGTCGTACTCGAGTCCCTTGGCAGAATGTATCGTTGAAAGCATAACGGAAGGCGCAAAACCGGCCGCGGAAGAGCGGGATAGATTGTCCGAGCGCTCGACGGCATCGAGAAACCTGACCGCCGCGTCGTACGAAGCGGAATTGTCCGTCACGAGGCCGAGAAAATCCATCGATACCGAAACGGTCTTGCGGTCGTGCCCTTCTAAACGGCACTGTTCTTCCATACGGTCGGAAAAGCCTTCGCGAATGATGCGTCGGAAAGCGGTCGAAGGCCCGGGGACAATAATTCTGGCTCTGCGTTCTGCTTTCAGCAATTCGTGAAAACCTTCCCGCACCGTGAGCTGCTCCCAGGCGCGTGGACAATTACCGGACGTGGCATATTTTATACCGTTTGCCGTAAAGGCAGCTCTGACAGGCAGCGAGGACACTCCGTTCCTGTATAAAACAGCCAGACTTTCGCCCGCGCCGATCGACGCTAACGCCTCATGCGCACATAACATTGCCTGCGCCTTAGCATCGCGCGGAAAAACCATATTGAAGCTGTCCGGAACGTTGTCCGCCGTCGTATAAAGATCCTTAAAAAAACGCTTTTTATTGACGCTTACAAGCGCGGCCGAAGCCTTCACTATCTCCGGTGTAGATCTGAAATTCCGCGTAAGTTCGTACCGGGCGGCGTCAGGATACTCCTCGGCAAAATCGAACAGGCACTGCGGTTCTGCGCCGCGAAAGCCGTATATGCTCTGGTCGTCATCGGCGACGATAAAAATATTCGCGTTTCCGGCGACCAAGCGCAGAACTTCGTATTGTGCGCGCGAAAGATCCTGCGCCTCGTCTACCTGTACGTAATCAAACAGCCCCCGCGCCCATCCGCGTATCTCATCGTTTCCGGTCAATAGTTCGAGGCTCATCAGTACCATGTCGTCGAAGTCGATAAAACCGTTCTCCTTCTTTACCCTGGTGTATTCGCGGACAATATCCGAAAACCGCCTGATCTGGTTCTTCCCCGACGGAGCCTTAGGTCTTTCTTCAGCGCCGCGGCCGCTTCCGTCCTTTTCGCGCCTTAGATAACCTTTTATGCGCTCGAGCATCGCCTCATCCGGAACGCTGCCGTTGAATTTTTTATAGATGCGTTCGAATATCGAATTCCGCGGCGAATCCTCGCCTTCGATCCTGACGTACCGTATTCCGGTCCGTTTCTCGTATTCCGAAATAATATTGTTGCAAAAAGCGTGGACAGTGGAAAACACAGGGATATCGGAAGCATCCGGAGCAAAATCCGTGATCATTGACCCCGCAAGCTTCAGATAACGCTGCTTCATTTCCTCCGCCGCCGCGTTAGTGAAAGTGACGCATAAAAGCCTTGACGGCTCGCACTTATTTGCGGTGATCCTTACCGCCCTGTTTGTGATAACGGTAGTCTTACCGCTGCCCGGCCCGGCAAGTACGAGCGCGGGCCCTTCGTCATGCATTACGGCGGCGATCTGCGCCGGATCCATATTGTAATTCACAGCAATACCTCCCGCGCCCTTTAAAAGAGCGCAAAAAATCAAGCCTTCGCCCCGGCATATCCGTTTAAGCGCCTAAAACAGCGCTATCGGCGTGCGCCTCCGGGCTCAGTATTCTTTTCTACGTATGCGTGTAAGCTTGTTTATAAGCTTCGCAAACGGTTTCTCAATAAGATAAGTTGCTGCGATCGCCGCGGCAAAAGCGGCTAAGACTGCGATAAGAGTATACTTGTACATCCAGGGACGGTTGCCCGCAATATTGGGCAACGTATCGCCTTCCCAGTGAGGGATCTTGTTTGTTTTCAGCTGTACTGCGATCATCTGATGCCAGATGTATAAATTATACGAGATCCCGGCAAGGAAATGCATCGCTTTATTGTCAAATATTTTGCGGAACCATTTTACGGAGAAAATGACGCCGAGGCAGATCAGAAGGTAGAATATCGAGAGAATGAAGCGGCAGGAAAGCTGCCAGCGGAGGTTATTCATTGACCCGGGGCCCTTCTTAAGGATAAAGCGTACAGCCATGAATGACGCTGCGGCAATGACCGTAAAACCGACTCCCGTAAAGCGCTGCCGTTTCATGTTGTTTGCCAGCGACACGAATATCAGCGCCCCCAGCATTCCCGTGGCAAAGACGCTCAGTAATGCGGGCATCTGATTTAAGTGCCACCTGAATTCTCCGTCATCCATCGGCATCACTTTAAACTGAACGTAATAGTACGATATCCCTACCGTTACGAAGTATGTCAGCATCGGTTTTTTACGGAAGCAGAACGCGAGGAACGGGAAGATCAGATAAAATTGCATTTCTACCGCGACTGTCCATAGCGCGCCGTTAAACGGAGTGGAAATGTAAGTCTCGGCGGAGAGGTTCTGGGTAAACGTCAGGTTTGCGAACAGCTGACGCATAAGCGATTCGTCTTTGAAAAACGCACCTGCCGAGGCATAGTTTTTGGACGGGATTATGATGAATATCAGATAGATGAGCGTGCAGAAGTAGTACGAAGGCACTATGCGCGCAACGCGTTTGATAAAGAAATTCCTCACTTCGTAGCGGTCGGGCAGGCCGGGCTTCTTTTCGCCTTCCACCATATATCTCGCGTACGGCAGGAACAGACAGAAGCCGGTCAGCAGGATCATCATATCTACAAAAAACGACCCGTAGCGCTGTATCCAGTCGAGTGAAATATTTGGGATACCGAATTTGGCAAGCCATGGCGTCTTTATGTTTATGGTGAGCCACGACTGCTGCCAGAGATGGAAATGCGCGACCGTGAGTATTGCCAAAAAACGTATTCCGTCGAGCGCGCCAACGTATCCGGTAGGGATAACGTCTCCCGGCTTATCGCAGAATACGTTTTTCAGTTTCTGTAAAAACCCGTCAGTCTTCAATATTATGCATTCTCCGTCACATTTTTTCTACGACGTCAACGCCTATCAGCCTGAGCGCCGTTTTTATGCACAGTGCGGTGCATGCGGTCAATTTCAGTCTCGCTTTTCTTAGTTCGTCCTCCGCCTTCATTACGGAGCATGTGTTGTAGAATTTATTGAACTGCTGGGCAAGGTCCGTCACGTAGCGGGTTACGATGCTTGGTTCGAAACGCTCCCCTGCCTCGCGCACCGTGTCCTGAAGCTTTGTAAGCATCCTTATGAGCGCGTATTCTTCGTCTGAAGTGAGCAGGCTTCCGTCGCCGTTTTCGTAATCTATCCCGAGCTCGTCGGCCTTGGAGAGCACGCTGCGGCCCCTTGCGTACGCGTATTGAACGTACGGCCCGGATTCACCTTCGAAATCGAGTATGTCTTTCCAGGTGAAGATAATATCGCGCTCGCGGCTGCTCTTAAGGAACGTGTAGAGCACGGCGCCGATACCGACCTTCTCGGCCACAAGATCTGCGTTGTCCAGATCTTTGCTCGTCGGGCTCTGAGTTATTATATCTTTCGTCTTCGCGATCGCTTCATTCAGAACGTCTTCGAGCAGAACTACGTCTCCGTGCCTTGTCGACATTGCCTTATCCGGGAAACGCACGTATCCGAAACCGACGTGAACGCAGTCGTCAGCCCATTCGAATCCCATCTTTTTAAGTGCGCCGAATACCTGTTTGAAGTGAAGCGTCTGAGGAGTCCCTACGACGTATACGTTTTTGTAAAAATCGTAGTGCCTTTTGCGATAAAGGGCGGCGGCAATATCGCGCGTCGCGTAGATCGTTGTCCCGTCCGACTTCAGAATGATGCACGGCGGCATCGACTCGTCGTCATAGCGTACGACCATTGCCCCGTCGCTCTCTTCAAGTATGCCCTTTTCGCGCATTATATCGACAACTTCCGGCATCTTGTCCGTGTAAAAACTTTCTCCGGCGAACGAGTCGAAATTTACGCCGAGCAGCTTGTACATCCTGTTGAATTCTTTGAGGCTGGCGTCAACGAACAGTTTCCACAGCTTCGTGATCTCCGGGTCTCCGTTTTCAAGCGCCCTGAAGTTTGCTCTCGCATCGTCTTCGAGCGACGGATCTTTCTCCGCTTCTTCGTGAAACCGCACGTAGATCTTGAGCAGTTCATTGATCGGGTCTTTCATGATCGTTTCTTCGTCGCCCCAGAGCCTGAACGCGGTGATCAGTTTTCCGAACTGCGTCCCCCAGTCGCCGAGGTGGTTTATCCTGACGGTGTTATACCCGAGAAAGTCATAGATACGCGCGATCGAATGGCCGAGTGCGGTAGAAACGAGGTGCCCGATATGGAAAGGTTTCGCAATATTAGGCGAGGAAAATTCCACCAGCACCGTTCTGCCGCTGCCTTCGTCAGATCTGCCGTACGCCTCTCCCAGGCGCGATATTTCGTCTACGGCCGCTTTGGAGATCGCGCTTCTGTCAAGGAAAAAGTTCAGGTAACCTCCTACGGAGACAACTTTATCTATCACGTCGGGAAGTGCGTTTTCTTCTATCTTTTTCAGCAGTTCGTCGGCAATGACCGGCGGCGCTTTTCTCATCACTTTAGCGAGTTTAAAGCACGGAAACGCTATGTCTCCCATTTTTCTGTCGGGAGGGGTCGCAAGTCCGGAAAGAACTGTCTCAATATCGATTTTTTCATCGGCGCCGGCTATGAGCCCGGCAACGATCAGTTTTTCATCCATTTTTCTGTGTTTCCTCTTCTGTTTCTTCTGTATTATCTGCCCCGTTTTCAGCTCCCGGGCGGCGCGCCGTGCATACGAAAAGCCAGACCGTAATTATCGCGGCGAATATTATAGCCTGTATCCCGAGGCTGAGCGGAGAAAAAGATATGAACATACATACGCTGCCGGCGACGATCACACCCGCGAGCTCTTTTCTCCTGCAAAGAGCGCAGATGATGCAGGCGAGCATAAGGACACTGAACCACACGATCGTATTCATTGTCCCGCTCTTGTTAAAAAAATTGCCGAATTCCGTAATAAAATCTTTCATATCTAAGCTCCGTTGACAGCCCGAAGAACGTTCACGCGCAGTCTGCCTTCCGCTTTCTCAAATGCGTCAGACGACAATATTTACGATCCTACCGGGGACTACGATGACCTTCTTAACGGTCCTTCCGTCGATGGCGGCAATAACTTTTTCGTCCGAAAGCGCTATCGCTTCAGTCGTTTTCGCATCTGCGTCGGCGGGAACGGTTATGCGGCCTTTGAGCTTTCCACAGATCTGCACCGCGAGCTCTATTTCAGCCTTTACAGTAGCTTTTTCGTCAAATTCCGGCCACGTTTCTTCGTATACCATCTTTCCGGACAATGCCAGTCTCTGCCATATTTCTTCGGTGATGTGCGGGGCAACGGGGTTCAGCAGCTTCAGGAGTACCTTAAGGTCTCCGCGCGAGAGCGAACCTTTGGAATAGATCTCGTTGACCAGGCTCATCATGGCCGCGATCGCCGTATTGAATTTCATGCGCTCGTAGTCGTCGGATACTTTTTTGATCGTTTCGTGAAGCACCGCGCGCAGAGGCTCGGATTCGGCTTCGCCTTCCGTTACCATATCCTGCAGTTTCCATACGCGCTCAAGGAATCTGAAGCAGCCTCTCGCGCCGTTCGTTGACCACGGAATAGCCTGGTCGAACGCGCCCATGAACATTTCGTAAAGACGGAACGCATCAGCGCCGATCTCTTTTACGATATCGTCGGGGTTGATGACGTTGCCCCTCGATTTGGACATTTTCTCGCCGTTTTCGCCGAGGATCATGCCGTGGGACGTGCGCTTAACGTAAGGCTCCGGGCAAGGCACCGCACCGATGTCGTAGAGGAATCTGTGCCAGAATCTCGAGTAGAGCAGGTGGAGCGTCGTATGCTCCATGCCGCCGTTATACCAGTCGACGGGAAGCCAGTATTTCATTGCTTCTTCCGATGCTATCGCATAGTCGCAGTCCGGATCGGTGTATCTGATGAAATACCATGAAGATCCGGCCCACTGAGGCATCGTGTCGGTCTCACGTTTAGCAGGACGTCCGCAGCAGGGGCAGGTGGTATTTACCCATTCCGTTGCGTTTACCAGAGGCGATTCGCCGCTGTCGGTCTGAGTATATTTTTCCATGTCGGGGAGCTTCAGCGGAAGCTGGTCCTCGGGTACCGGCACCCAGCCGCATTCGGGGCATTTCACCAGCGGAATAGGCTCTCCCCAGTATCTCTGGCGGCTGAACACCCAGTCGCGGAGCTTGAAATTCACCTTGCGGACGCCTTTGCCCTGCTCCGAAAGCCAGTCGATGATCGTTTTCTTGGCCTGGGCAACGGAAAGGCCGTTGAGGAAGCCGGAGTTCACCATTGTCCCCGTCTGGATATCCGTAAATGCCGCTTCTTCGACGTTTCCGCCGGCAACGACTTCGATGATCGGCAGTCCGAACTTTTTCGCGAATTCCCAGTCTCTGTCGTCGTGTGCGGGAACGGCCATGATCGCGCCTGTTCCGTACGAATTAAGTACGTAGTCGGAGATCCACACCGGAATCTCAGTGCCGTTTACGGGGTTTACTGCTTTAATGCCTTCAAGCGCCACGCCCGTCTTCTCTTTCGCAAGCTCGGTGCGCTCGAAATCGCTCTTTTTAGCTGCCTCGGCCTTATATGCTTCGACTTCCGCATAGTTTGTTATGAATGACTTAAGACGTTCTACGACGGGGTGCTCAGGTGATACTACCATATAAGTGGCTCCGAAAAGCGTATCGGGGCGCGTCGTGTACACCGTAAGCTTCTCGTCGATGGCGGGGAGATAGAAATCAACTTCCGCGCCTTCAGAGCGCCCGATCCAGTTGCGCTGCTGGGTCTTAACTTTTTCTATGAAATCGACGTGGTCAAGTCCGTCGAGCAGTTTCTGTGCGTAATCGGTGATCCTCAGCATCCACTGCGATTTGACTTTGCGGATGACTTCCCCGCCGCAGCGCTCGCAGACGCCGTTCACGACTTCTTCGTTGGCCAGTCCGACTTTGCATGACGTACACCAGTTGATCGGCATTTCCGCCTTATATGCGAGGCCTTTTTTGAACAGCTGGAGGAATATCCATTGCGTCCAGTGGTAATAATTCGGATCGGTGGTGTTTACTTCGCGCTTCCAGTCGAACGAGAAGCCGATCATTTTGAGCTGCTTTCTGAAGCGGTCAACGTTTGCGGCGGTGACTTTCGCGGGATGCATGTTGTTCTTTATCGCGAAGTTTTCGGTGGGCAATCCGAATGCGTCCCAGCCGATCGGGAACAGTACGTTATACCCTTCCATCCTGCGCTTGCGGGCAATTATATCCATCGCGGTGTTTGACCTGGGGTGGCCAACATGCAATCCGTTACCGGACGGATACGGGAATTCGATCAGTCCGTAGAATTTCTTTTTGGTATAATCCTTTGATGCTTCAAACGCGCCGCGCTCTTCCCAGATATCCTGCCATTTTTTCTCGATATCCGCCGGTCTGTAATCACCGGCCTTCTTCAAATTTTCATTACCCATATATCGTTCCTCCACAAAACGCCTCAGCATTTAAAAATGATAAACAATGTTACTCGTTCCTGGTTCCTGGTTCCTCGTCACTGTCTCTCACCCAGCTCCTGGTAAGTCTGCTTCTTCCCGACGTTCTTATACGCCGGCCTTATGATCCTGTTCGTGATAGAAAGCTCCTCGAGCCTGTGCGCGCACCATCCGGAGATCCTTGATATCGCGAACAGCGGCGTATACAGCGCTTTCGGAATGTTGAGCATCGAATAAACGAACCCGGAGTAAAAGTCAACGTTCGCACAAAGCTGCTTATCGCTGTGACGTATCTCTGCGAACAGCTCCGGCGTAAGTTTTTCTATCCTTTCATGCAGCCTGAATTCCTTCTGAAACTCCGGGCCGGATATTTCCACCAGTTCTCTCGCCTTTTCCTTGAGCAAATTGGCTCTCGGATCAGACAAAGTATAAACTGCGTGGCCGATACCGTAAACGAGACCGGTGTGGTCGTACGCTTCTCCGCGAAGGATCTTAGCGAGGTAATCTTTGAGTTCGCCTTCATCGTCCCAGTTCTTCACGTGCGCCTTTATATCTTCCATCATATTCATGACCTGAAGATTAGCTCCGCCGTGTTTCGGACCTTTCAGCGACCCCACCGCTGCGGCGATCGACGAATAAGTATCAGTTCCGGTGGAAGTAACGACGTGTACAGCAAACGTACTGTTATTACCGCCGCCGTGTTCAGCGTGAATTATGAGGCAAAGGTCAAGTATCTCTGCTTCGAGCTGTGTGTATTTACTGTCCGGCCTGATCATCTGGAGCAGATTTTCCGACGTTGAAAGGCCTCTGGCGGGATTGTGGATATACAGGCTGCGGCCTTCATAATAGTGCGACTTCGCCTGATACGCGTAAGCGGTCATTGTCGGGAACTGAGCTATGAGCCTCACGCACTGACGCATAACGTTCTCAGGCGAAAGATCGTCAGGATTATCGTCATAAGAATACGAAGCGAGCACGCAGCGGGCAAGTTTGTTCATTATATCCGGGCTGGGCGCTTTCATTATCATATCTTCTGCGAATCCGTTAGGAAGCCTGCGGTTATCGTCAAGCATTTCCTTAAAATCCGCAAGCTCCTGCTCCGTGGGCAATTTCCCGCAAAGCAGCAGATAGGTGCATTCTTCAAAGCCGAAGCGCTTCCCTTTCTTACAGCCTTCTACGATCCTGTCGACGTCGATTCCTCTGTAGAGGAGGCGCCCTTCTATCGGAGCTTTTTCGTTCTCCGCGATGATGTATCCGCGCACTTCTCCGATGCTGGTAAGGCCGACAAGTACTCCTGATCCGTCCGCGTTTCTAAGGCCCCGCTTAACGTTATAGCGTTCGTAAAGTTCGTTGTCAATATGGTCTGCGCTTACAGCCTGTCCGGCCATTCTGCTAATAATATCCGAATGATCCGGAACGGCTTCTATATCGTTAAGGTTAAGCATCGATTTCACCTCTTTTGAAAAGACACACGACTTTGGCCGTGATATTTTATTTTACAAAAAACGTCCGGGCATGTCAATATTTTCAGGCACTGAAAGCCAAAAAAACCGGGTCAAGTGACCCGGTTCAGAATCGTTATTCCGGTGTGTGAAAAATCAGAACGATTTTTTCTTTACGAAAACAACTGCTGCGCCCATTGCCAGAACGGCGATGACTGCAAACATTGCCAGCGTTCCGTCACCGGTCTGAGGAACAGTTTCGGGCTGTGTCGCGGGCTGAGTAGCCGGCTGTGTCGCGGGTTCTGTTCCGGGCTGCTCTGTTTCCTCTGGAGCCGGGAGGCATTTGATCGTGAAGGACGAATCTCTGTCATGAACAGACGCGCTGTTAAGTTTAACAACGGTACCGTCTTCGAGCTGAGCTACCGCGCAAATGTAATTATCGCCGGTAAGATCCTGCAGCGGCACGTAAATGCAATATCTCTGAATATAACCCATGGTTTCCCATGCGCCGCCCCAGCTGCGGATCGTCGGTTCAAGCGTATCTTCGTTTGCTCCGGTAAATCCGGGGGCGAGCACGATCTCATCGTTTCTCATATAACCGAATCCGATAACAGGCTGCTGGAAATCCACCCAGCCCGAGTAGCCGATGCAGATACCGCTGTATTTAACAGCGTCAAGTGATCCGTCTTCTTCTGCATATGCCTCGGTTGCAGCTCTTCCGCCAAGATCGTTATAATTCCAGAAAACGCGGTCGAGGCTCATTCCTACCTGAAGGCTGTCGTCGTAATCGATAACTTTTTCAACCGGTTTGAACGCTACGTTATCGGCATTATTAGCCTTGAATTCGACGTGAGCATTGGGATTTTTAGCGCTGTTGAGTTTAACAACAGTTCCGTCGGCCAGCTTAGCCACAACGCGGAACGTATAAACTCCTGCCTTTACCAGAGGTACGACTACGTTGTATCTTCTTGCGTACTGTCCGCCGGCTTCTTTAACAGCGTCTTCGGTCGTTTCGACAAACGCGCCGTTGAAGATATCAAATACAGGTTCGTCATCATCCACCTGGTATCCGAACATCGTTATCTCCTGTTCAAAACCGATCCAGCCTCTGAATGCGAGAGCATCAAAACTGCTGAGCACGCTTGACGCACTCTGCGTAAGGCCGTTTTCTCCGAAGCCTGCGTACCATCCGTTAAAATCAGTAACAGCTGCCGCAGCTGCAGATTGCCTCGTGGAAACGCAATTTGCAAGCCACTGAATGTCATCAAATGAACATCCGACGACAGTTACGTCGTCAACGTCAACGGTTCCGGCAGCGCTCGCGGGAACGGCGAACATAGCTACTACCATCATTGCTGCTACTAAAACAGCTAAAAACTTTTTCATATTTTACCCTCCTGTTTTTCTATACAGTATTGTACTGTCCTATATAATTTTAAAACTCTTTATTTTAGATGTCAACTATTCTTTCAGCCCCCGAGCTGCTGCCACTTTTCGTTTGCCTGCTGCTGCATTTTTTCAAATGCGGTCTGCAGATCTACTTTTCCTGAAAGCACGTTGTTCCAGAGCGCCTGCATATTTGTATTGGAGAGAACGCCGGCGACTTCGAAAGGACACTGTACCACGGCGGTGGCCGGACGGGTATTGTCCGTGTAAGCAACGAATGCGCTGTAGTTCTTGTCGCGCCAGATATCGTTTTTGCCCTTCCAGAAATCATCCTCCGCGAGCGACCTTAACAGCGGAACGTCGCCTCCGAGCTGGCTGTGATACGCGCGCTGTCCGTTTTCAGTGAGAAAATAAAGTGCGAGAGCGGCCGCTGCGTCGGGATTTTTAGTTCTGTTATAAACTACATAACCTGTTGCGCCCGCAGAAATAGTGTGATTCTCGAACGCGGGGAACGGGCAGAAATCCCAGTCGACGTTATAATTATCATAAGTTTTCCCGTAAGTGTCGAGAAGCGAGAACGATATACAGTGCTGGAAAGCGATCTGCGTAAAATTGGCTTCGTTAGGAGCGATTTTCGACATTTTTGACGCCAGGTCTCCGGTGAGCGTCTGCTCGGTCGGATACAGCCAGCCTTCCATTACTCCGTCGTACATTTCCTGAATGCCGCGCATTACTTCGGTACTGTCGGTAATAGTAATTCTATGCTCTTTGGAGTTTACCCATTCGCCGCCGTAGGCACGGAAAAACATCTGCCAGACAACGTCCCACCACAGTCTTACGGCAAATCCCATCTGCTCTGCGCTGCCGTCGTCACCTATAACGGTAACGCGGCGGCAAAGATCTTTGAATTCGTCCCACGGTGTGGCAACTTTGTTATCGAACGAGATGCCTGCCTCACGAAGCATATCAGCGTTGTACATAAGTGTCGTTAATCCGATGTTTCTGGGCACCATATACAGTCTTCCGTCGTACCTTCCGCAGTCGAGCGCTCCGGTGTAAACGTCGCCCATATTTATATTCATCGGCTTTAAATAACCGTCGAGCGGCATCAGGGCATTATGATTGTAATGGTAATTATTAACGTCGTTTTCGTCGCACCAGAACACGTCGCCAATATCTCCGGATGAGATACGGTTCGGAAACGTTGTCCTGCTCGCACCTTCCACGTGAACGTTCACGTTAGGATATTCGCTCATAAACGCGGAAGATATTGCCCTCACGCTGGACATCATCTCCTCCGTGAACGATGAATTATCAACTGTAAACAGCACGCGCCCTTTAATATTTAGTTCTTCTGTAGTCAGATCCTGATCGACGTCTCCGGTCTGGATTTCCCGCCTGCCGCAAGAGAACATTCCGGCGATGATAAGGAGGCACATTGTAATTCCGGAAATACGAAATAAGGTCTTTTTCATCTTATTTTCATCCTTTCTTCTTTTTGCGCACGCATGCAAAGATGCCTGCGCCAGCGCCGGTAAGGGCTAACGCTCCGAGCCCCAATGCTACAGGAAGGACCGGGAATTTTCCTCCGCCTTTACCGTTTTGAGGTGTATCCGTCGGTTCCGCGAAAGCAGGTTCTTCCGCACCTTCGCGCACCAAAACGAGCGCTCTGTAACCGTCTAAGATTATAGAATCGTTATCCGAATACCCGGAAATCTCTCCCGAATAAAGATCGTATGCGTCAAAGGTACCGCCGTTTCCGAAAGATACCGCAAACTGCTTTTTTACAGGCGTAGGATTCACTGCCACAACGATCCGGCGCCCGTCTCTTTCGTACGCTGTTGTAAGGATCCCGTCGCCTCCGGAGATGGTGCAGCCTGATCCGTTCAGACCGCTGAGAACCGATCTGAGATTTTCAAACGAACCGCCTTCGGAAAAAACGCTGACGATCGAGTTTTTATATGAGTCGGTTTTCTGAACAAGTTCGGAATTTTTTCCGAGTACGGTCGAGATTTCAGGAAGCGCATCGACCCAGATGAGTCTGCCTCCAGCGGCGGAAAATTCGTTAAGCTTATCGAGGACCGCCGGATCCATTGCCCGAGCAAGCGCCATAACGATCACTGAATACGAAGTTCTTCCGCAATTGAGCTTTCCGTCTGAGATCGTCCCCGAAAGGATCGACTCGTCGTCAATATAATTATAGTCGCAGCCGGCTTTCAGCATTTCGAGGCACAGCCGGTTATACTGTTCCGATAGTTCGGCGGGCCTGCCTTCGTACGTAGTATTTGCTTTTATTTCTCCCTGCACAGAGGCGATCGGGTAGTAAACGCCTATGCCGGAATTCATTTTCGCTCCTTCAAGCAGCACGTTCAGTCTTCCAACACATTCGTTGAGTTTCCTTGCCTGCGGCGCGTTATACGATTCCTGCGGATTGAGCATTACGAATTTATCAGCCCCGTACATTCTGGTAATGACTGCCCCGGCGAAGGACGTGCCGAAAGGATCGGCTTTGAAATGATCATCTGCGATCGCTTCCGGATTGAATTCAACCAGAACGTGCTCTTTATCCGTATTTCTTGCGGAAGAGGAAGCCATTTTTATAGCGACGAAACTTCCGACGTAGGTACCGCTGTTCATGAGCGCTTCGGGACTTACCTGCAGAAGGTCGCACCCGGCGTAACCGGTGCGGTTCATGCATTTAAGAAAATCACCGTACAGCACCACGTGATATGCAAGCTTTTCTTCCAGAAGCAGATGTCCTGAACCTTTCGTCCCGTTTGCTTCGCACCATTGTGCGATCTGCCCGAAGTAATTTTCAGAAACCAGCTTTGCGACAGTTTCGTAATAATTAACACGTACCGTAAAGTCTTCGTCGCTGTCGCCGCCATATAGAGAATCAATATGGTCAAATATGCTGTAACCGTGCATCTTCTCAAATACTTCCGGTACAGAATCTTCCCACGGGACAAGGTAAACGTCCACCTTCCCTCCCGTATGGATCGGATTGGTCATATTGCTGACAAAAAGGCTCGGTTCATCAGTAAAAAACGCTTCGACGTTTCCAAACGTTTTTTGGAGTTTTTCTTTATATTTTTCATGCGTGAGCGAAATGAATTTGGCAATCGCGCCTTTGCTCATTACGTTAACGTACGGTCTGCCCTTCTGCCACGGATTTAAGCTGTCTCGCTCTACCCACGCGTCGTATGTGGCAAACACTTCAAGGCTCCATTTTCCGCTCTCGTCAATATCAACGGTCCTATCCGTGAACTTTACCGCTTCGGCGTTTCCGCCGTCCTTTTTCAGCGCGGCATATTTAATCACGGAATATTCGGCAGGCAATTCGAAAACGCTTTTTCCGGAGCCGTTTTTTACGATTTTTGCAAGACCGTACGGTTCATACTCCGGAGCGTCCTCCGTAACCATTCCGTACGCACTGCCGGAAGGCCACTGATATTCGTCGTAGAGCCAAAGCTGCTCCATGCCTTTTTCGAGGCAATATTGAAACGCATCGTCCAGCAGTTTGAATTCGCTTTCGCTCTTCAGATACCTGCTGTTAAAAGAAACGTTGGTAGTGATGCCGCCGTAACCGTAGCCTTCGTAAAGTTTGTCCGAAAGCGTCTTGTACGACGTATCGAAATTGTAAAGCAGTTTCATCATCCGGTACGACGATCCCGGCTTTTTAAAGCTGTCGTAAAGCCATTTACCGCTCATATCATTGTCCCCTGTATCCTTTTCGGGAAGGCCCGCGTACGCTCTCGCGCTGTCCGCCGTTTTGAAAAAAGCAACAGATTCGATCACTGCCGTCTCTCCCGCGCTGATCTTCCCGGCCGAGCTGCCGAACGGGTACAGTTTCAACGAATCCTGCCAGGTTCCCGATCGGTCGTTTTTATCAGATATTTTTTGAAGTTCACCAGACATGTCTGCGACTACCGTCTGCCAGTCGTCCGTATCTGAATACTCGAAACTGCCGTTGACCTTGCTTTTCCCAAATCCGGCGGAGCAAGTTAACTTCCCGCCGAAATCGCGTCCGGAGCACTTAATACGTATCGCTATATACGGGTATCTGAGCACTTTTGCGCCCGTATCGGCGAAATTGATTTCAACGCATGGACTTCCCTGAACCCTGCCTGTGCTGCCCTCTTTACCCGCAACAAGCGTAAGAAAGCCGTCTTCAAACTTTAAATGGCCTGAAGTATTCACCAGGCAGTCCCAGTCTGTAATATTTTCGAACGATATATAGTAGTCCGGCAGTTTTTCTCCTGAAGCGTTCTGCCCGCCGCTGCCGGCGCTCGCGCGAACAACGGCTCCTGCCGGAAATACGGCAGAAAAAAGCAGCGCTGCCAGAACCGCACAGATCAGGAAGCGAAGTATTGTGTTTCTTTCAGCATGCCTGCTCATCCGGTCAGTTACCCCATTTGTAAAGCCCCGCGTACGCTTCCGCTTTTGCTTTATCATTAAACAACGCAATCGACTCTACGAGTACGGTATGATCGCTGCTCAGCGTTTCATACTGCGGCTCATTTTCATCATCATAAGGGTCGAAACGCAATCTCACCAGATCGCCGTTGAGCGTCTCAGGTATCATATATTCAGCTGCAGAAAGATCGAGCACGATGACCTCCCACTGGCCGGGAAGCGCATACGTCCAGGGAACCATCACCCAGCCGCGGCCGTCGCTCGTGGTAATGTACCTGAGCTGTCCGCCTTTATCGTTCACGTTAGCCTTTACTTTAAGCGCAACGTAACGGAATTCAGAAGCCGAAATCTTAGGATCAAGCGTGATCCACGCGTACGGATCCCATGCATCGGGCGTAAGCAGAACGCCTTCTGTTTCCTGATCGATAACGATGCCGTTTCCGGCCGTCATTTCATCAGCGCCGTATTGAGTAAAGTCAAAATAATACTCCGTTCCTATATCGTTAAATTCAGGCGCTCCGTCAGGGCGTTCGGTGGGTTTGTGCGTCGGTGCGGCGGTAGCGCCGTCGTCAGGTTTTTCCGTCGGAGGCAGAGGGGTCTTATCAGGATCTTCAGGCCACAGGTACAGTCCGTTATAAGCCTGAGCTTTCTCCGGATCAGTAAACAGCGCAAATGATTCAACGATCAGTGTATAATCGTTAGAAAGCGGCTCCGCGTCAAACTCATCGTCGTAAGGGTCAATGCGAATGCGGGTAAGGTCGCCGTCCATCGTATTGTCGTTCAGCAAAGCGGCAGATGCGAGGTCAAGCACGATCGTTTCCCAACTTCCCGGCGTCTTATAATTGAAGTATAACATCGCCCATCCCCGGTCATCAGTAGAAGTGGCAAACCTGAGCTGTCCGTTTTTATCATTTCTGTTCGCAAGCACACGCGCGGCAACGTAACGGTATTCGGCAGCCGGAAGCGCTTCGTCCAGCAGTATCCATACGTACGGATCGCTGGCCTGAGGGAACACCATCACGCCCTGCTCGTAATTTTCAAGCCCTGCGGCTTCATTTGGGTCAGGCACCAGAAAAGCTTCGCCATATTCGGTAAAATCAAAATATTTGTCCGTACCCGGCTCGAGTGCTTCAGGCGTTTTTGCAGGCTCCTTTGTAGCAGGTATATCGGTCGGATCAGGCACGTCGGTAACGGCAGGTGCGTCGGTAACGGCGGGCGCCTCTGTTGCGGCAGGTTCCTGCGTGGCCGGTTCTTTCGTCGCGTCCGGCTGCTTCGTCGGATCTGCGCTGCTGTTTTTCGTACCGCAGGCGCTAAGAAGCAGAAGTACAAACGCAGCCAGTATCGCAATGACTCTTAAAGAAGACTTTTTCATACAATTCCCCTCCCTGGATATTGAAAAAGGCAGTTTCGGCAGATCGTTCACGTTCACTCGTTCAATTAATCTGTGCGATGCATTATGTGCAACTCTGCCATTCACTGCCCACATCGGAAAAACCCGAAATAAACAAGTTTTATGATATCAAAACTTTTGCCCGAGCGTCAAGCAAAAAGTCAATATGTACCAAAACAGTATCGTTTTGTGCAAAAAATCAGAGCCTCATTTGTCCGACGCACCGCTTTGCCGCTCCAGCTTCTCCCATTCTCTGGGACTTTGCCCCGTATACTTTTTAAACACGCGCGAAAAATAGTAATTGCTGCCGAATCCGGCACTGCCGGCAATCGCCTCCATACTGACTCCCGATATCGAACGCACACGCAGCATATCCTTCGCATGTTCGATACGGCGGCTCGTCAGGAACTGAAGCGGCGTACTTCCCGTCTTTTTACGGAACAGCGCGCGCACGTAGCTGCTGCTCATAGGTATGCGCGATACAGCAGCCGAAAGGTCGTATTCCGGGTCGCTCTGGTTTTTTATGATGTCGTCAATAAGCCCCGCAACGTACGGATCATTACCCGTATCTTCGGATAGCGTCAACATATACTGGTACAGCACGCCGTACAGGCTGTCGACAATATTTTCGTAGTTTTTTCTCCGTAGTTTGTACTCGCTGTACATCTGTTTGAGTATGTTCAGAAACACACGCTCTTCAGTGTCCTTAAAGCGAAAGAAACCGCGGCTCTTCAGATTATCATCGCTGAACGTGAAAAAGCAGCTGTGAAAAACAGTTTCGGAGTTATCCTCGTGCGGAACACCCGCGGGGATCACCAGAATATCTCCCTCACAGAAAGAGACTGTCTCTCCCCCGATTACTGATTCTCCGCAGCCGCTGATATAATATACAAGTTCCGTAAACGCATGCGAATGTGGCTCTATATGAGTGCGCTTATCGCTTTTATACCCGATGGAACGAACCTTCATTGCCTTAAATACCGCCAGATAAGAGATCAGCGTTTTTTCTTCTTTGCGATCACTGCCGCAATTACAGCTGCCGCAGCAATCAGTACTACAGCTCCGATCACAACAGGCACTACGGGGAATTTTGACTTTTCGCCAGACTTCTGGTCCGACCCTTCTCCGGGCTTATCAGTAACAGAAGGAGCTTCTGACGCATTGCCATTTCCGTCAGAAGCCGGAGCGACGGTCTCATCCGGTTTTTCGGTGGGTACGGCCGTAGGCGCCGCGGTAGGCTTTACAGGAAACTCAGCGGGGAAAGTACCGCCCTTTTCCGACCATTCAGTATATTTTTCAGCAAATTCATCCGCCGCGTCAATGTTTGCAAAAAACGCGACGTAATAAATATCCATTTCAGTATCAGCGGTAACGTTTTCAAACATATCAAAGCGGCAGTTCGCGACGTTGCCCTCCCAGAGCTTAGCGGAACTGAAATCGACGTTCAGGAACTGAAGCCCTTCCGCAGCAAAATAATTGTAGTGAACGTTCTTCGTCTCACCGTAGCCGCTGAAAACGTCCGTCTGGAAATAAAGTGTACCCGTTCCGGACGTTCCGGCGGTATTTGTTTTAAGCGCAATCTGCATGATCTTATATTTGGAGCACGGTACCGGCGAAATTGCTTTACTCTCAGTAAGCGTGCCAAACATCATTTCTATGAACGGATCCGTGCCGGGGACAATATTGATCTTATATGAATTGGATTTTTTATCGGCAAAAGAGCTGTCGATCTGGCTGACGGTATCGGTGTCAAACAGCGATTCACCGAGGGCAATATTGACGTCGCCTGCGCGCGTATCGAACAGGATCAGCTCCGCGGGATCTTTGCCCGCAGCCTCAGGACCCTCTCCGGTTTCCGGTCCGGTCTCGCCGCCTTCCTCCACACCGTTTGCCTTGAGCCATTCCTTTCCGTACGCATCAGCTGACGCGGTGTTTTCAAAGAATCCCACATAATAAAGCTCGTAATCAATATCCGATTTGCAAGTGGTAAGCAGGTCGAATCTGCAATCCGAGACTTCACCCGTCCATCTGGGGTTTCCGGAAGCGTCAACGTTCACGTACTGAAGTTTGTCAGATCCTCCGTACAGGTATGAAAGATTCTGCGCCTCCTGGTAATCAGGGTTCGATTTGGTCTGGAAATAGAACTGACCTTCGCGCCCCGCCGACGTATCAAAGCGCACGCCGAACTGGATCACTTTATATTTATCCGCGCTTACCGGTTCGATGATCCCGCCTTCCGAAAGTACTCCGAAAAGCAATTCGACAAACGGGTCTGTGCTTTCCGAAACCGCAAGCACGAAGCATTTCTTCTCAGCGTCAAACGATATGTCCGTAACGTCTGTCACGCGCCCGTCGAACAGCCCGATATATTTATCTTCGTCGTCAAAAGTAAGAACTTTATAGTCGTCAGAAACTGTTTCTTCTGACCCGATCGTGACGTCGGGAAGCTCCACACCCCCGGCGTTTTCCGCCAGGGCGGCAATTCCGGTGAGGCCTGTGTTCAGGAACATCATAAGCGCTGTAATAAGTGCGGCGGCAATTAAGCAGGGCATTTTTTTCCGTGATTTCATTTTGTACATCCTCTTTCTTTGATGTTTTATCTCTGATCTTCTGTGTTTTGTTTATGATCGTCAAATCGGCAAAACCTTATTTCTTTTCACGGCACTAATTATATACGAAACCGGCTCCGTTCGCAACAGTTTCAAACAGTTTAGAAGGCAGTATAGAAGCGGACCGGCCGCTTGCCTATTGTGCCTATATTTGATACAATTTGAGTGTGTGCGTACTTCTGCCGGATACGTGAAACGTACACACAAAAAACATACTTATAAAGGAACGGATTATGAGCTCTAAAAACATACATTCAAAAAACGAGGAAAACGGGCGGACCACGCTGCCGGTATTGCCCGCGGACATACTGATACCGGGAAAAGATATTGACCGGGGCAGATTCGCAGTCGTCGCATGCGACCAGTTTACGCAGGATAAAGCCTACTGGGACAGGGTGTACAAGCTTGCAGACGGCGTGCCTTCGGCGGCGCATATAATGCTTCCGGAAGCGTTCCTGGATGAAGGGCAGAAAGAGATCGACCGCAGGATCGCAGGCATCAATGAAACGATGGCAGACTACCTGGAAGGCGGCGTTTTTGACGAGTATAAAGAATCGATGATATTGACCTTACGCACATTCAAAACGGGTAAAAAAAGGGCCGGGCTCGTCGCGGCGATCGATCTCGAACAATACGATTATAAGAAAGGTTCCGTTTCTCTGGTGAGGGCGACGGAAGCGACGGTCTTGGAGCGCATCCCTCCGAGGGTGGCTATTCGCAGGGGTGCCAGGCTTGAGATGCCTCATATTATGATATTGATCGACGATCCCGCAATGACGGTTATAGAGCCTCTCGAAAAAGCGGCTGAGGCCGGGGCGAAAACTCCAGCGTACGATTTCGAACTGATGGAAGGCGGTGGAAACGTTAAAGGCTGGGTGCTCCACAGATTGGAATACGAAAATGCATTAAATGCGCTTAAAAAGCTTTCTGAACCGGAAGCGTTCCGCAAAAAATATGCGCTTCCTGACGACGTTCCGGTGATGCAGCTGGCAATAGGCGACGGAAACCACTCGCTTGCCAGCGCAAAAGCGCTGTACGAAGAGACGCACGCGCCCGAAATGAGGTACGCGCTTGCGGAAATCGTCAATATCCACTCCCCCGGCATCGAATTCGAACCGATCCACCGCGTCTTAATGAATATTGACCCTGCGGAAGTCGAGGCCGAAGCGAGATCATATTTCGGGGACGACCTCATCATCGGAAAAGGCTGCGCAAAGGCGCGCGGGCTTTCGGCATCGGGCATAAAAAACGCGGCCGAAGATCATTTCCGTATAGAATTCGTATCTAAAAACATTGACGCCGTATGGTACGTATCCCGGGCGAGGCATTTGCTCGGCGCCGGAGCGATCCAGGAATTCCTCGACAGCTTCATTTCCCGCCATCCGGAGGCTAAGATAGACTACATCCACGGCGACAGCGAGTGCAAAGCGATCGGCCGCGCGGATAATTCATGCGGTTTCATACTGGATGCGATGCCCAAATCCGATCTTTTCCCGACGGTAATAAAAAACGGCGCCCTTCCCCGCAAAACGTTCTCAATGGGGAATGCGGAGGAAAAGCGCTATTATTTCGAATGCCGCAGGATCGGCTGAACTGCGTAAGACAGTTTATCGGCGGAAAAACTCTTATTCGAGAATATTCGAAGTTATATAATCCGCGCCCCATTCAACGAATTTACGGGCAATCTCCGGATCGTCGATGGTCCAGACGTTGACCTCGATGCCGCACGCCTTCATATCGTCAAACGCTTCTTTCGTGACGCCTGGATATGCGATGTCGATGTCAACGTGATTTTCCAGCACGAATTTTTTTACGTCTTCGTTCCACGCGCCGGTAAGGAACTGCGCAGGATGATCAGGGAGATACTTTCTGACCGCGATCATATCCTGAGTGTGGAACGAGATGAAGATCGTATCCTGAAGATGCCCCAGGCCGCTTATGATATCTATGATCTCTTTCACGTACTCATCGGCGAGAGGCGTTTTCAGTTCAAGTATTGATTTTTTTCCGTAGAATTTGCAGATATTGATATAATCCTGGAGCGAAGGAATACGGATATCGGGGCGTTCCGGTTCGCCGTACGTAGGGATAAGGCAGATGGACCGGAGTTCGTCAAAAGTCGAGCTTTCCACATCCATATCTATGCCCGAAACGCTCTTGGTATTGCTGTCGTGGATGCACACGTATTTTCCGTCTGCGGTGCGGTGAACGTCGGTCTCTATTCCGAAATATTTTTCTCTGTTTCCGGCGGCAACGAACGCCATATTCGTGTTTCCGCGCTCCAGCCCGTACAGGCCCTGGTGTGCGATCATTTTAGTTTTACCGCTGTCAATTTTTACAGTATTTGCCATTTTTTCGTCCCCCATCAAATTGTTTTTCCGGATTCTACAATAGTTTTTTCCAAAAGTAAAGCCCCCGGAAAGCGGGGGCAATATTACTGTTTTTGGATCTTACGGCCTCAGTATCTGCGTTTTCTGGCGGCCTCAGACTTCTTCTTTCTTCTTACGCTGGGCTTCTCATAGTGTTCGCGCTTTCTGCATTCAGCGATAACGCCCGACTTCTGGCATGAACGCTTGAATCTTTTCAGTGCGCTGTCCAGAGACTCGTTCTCTTTAACTCTGATTTCGGTCATCTATTATTCACTCCCTCCAACGGTAGCAGTTAGGTATATTTTAAGCTTCGCCATTAGCAACGGTACTACCAAACCGCGCCATTTCGTAGGCAAAGGAGATTATACCGCAAGCGGGTTCCCGTGTCAAGAAAAAATCGAATCCATTTATCCGCGATCTCGAATTCATTTATCCGCCTTGCAACCGCGCCGCATTTGAGTATATAATCAGCATACGATCACAGACCGGATTGACCGCCGCGCACCTTTTGCGGACTATGGCGGATAAAAGTCGAAGGAGCCATGTGTATGAATAAAAAGACCGTCAGAATGCTGATAATATTGCTCGGGATCATCGTCGCGGCCGGGTTCATTGCCGCCTGCAGCCCGAACAAAAAGACCACGGATGCGGCGCACGTTCACGCGGACGGAGCTAACATTCTTAAGTATTTTACAGAGGTGAATTTCTGCAAAGTATCCTCCGCGAAAGATAAAACTGAAGGCAGCGTGGCGCTTTTTGAGACGACGGATTATACCGAAGATCCGTACGTGTATTTCGATTACGAGAATTACGTCAGAGGACTCGGGTTCGAGCCGGTATCGGCGGACGAGTATAAAGTCGTTGTCCTTAAGATCAGGCAGAAAAAGTGCTCGAATATTGACTTCGAACTGTTTTTCGCGGCAGGCGCCGTTGCCGGAGCGACAGGCGGAGCGAGCAGATCACTTTCTTTTGACAACTCTACCGAGGACTGGCAGTATCTGATTTTTGACCTTACGAACGACAATTTCCACGGTACGGTCCACGGCTTCAGAATAGATTTTATGCGTTTCGCATCAGCAGCGGGCGAAAAATTCTATCTGGCTTCGCTGACTTTCCTCAAGAACACCGAAGAGGCGGGCGAATTTATAAAGTCTCAGAGCGGACCTGACCCTCACCTGCTCACTGATAAGCAGCAGAAAGCGGCCGAAAAACTGCTCGCTGGCGTGTCGGTCAGCGATCCGGTCAATGAAAAGCTGACGGCTGCGGACGAAGATCCCGGTCTTGATCTGTGGTTCGATCACACGTACACCAAGACTCCGGCTGAATCGACAACGTCCACCGGCCTTTACACCTATAAGATGCACCTGGCCAGGAACGAAATCGAAGACTGCCAGTTTTTGCTTTCGTCATCGACAGACCGCACCGGTCTCACTGCCGAGATAAGCGATTTTTCGAATGAAAAGGGAGACAAATTGCGCACAGAACTGTACTACGGGTATTACTTCAGCGACGTACAGGGCAAATCGATCGCCGATCCGATGCCGAGGCTCGACGGGCCTTTTAACCTCACGGGCGGACAAAGCAAATTGTTCGTGATCAAGCTGTTTACCGAGGAGACTACCACTCCGGGAGATTACAGCGCGGAGCTTAGAATAATCGACGCCGAAGGGCGTGAGATCAAAAAAGCGCGCGTGTATGCGTGCGTGTATGATTTTGCGCTGCCTGAGGCAACGACGTGTAAGACCCAGATGGATCTTTCGTGGTGGGCGATCTACGTGAACCACGAGCTTTACGAAGGCGACGAAGGCCTGATGTATAAAAAATACTACGATCTTCTGCTCGAGAACCGCATCTGCGCCTACACTCTTCCCTACAGCGACGAAGGCAGATTCGAAGACCCCGTAACGCGCGAATACGTCGCGAACCCGAGAGTCGTAGCATTTAACCCGCTCGGCTGGAAAGTTGACCCGACGGCCGAAAATATTGCCGCCGCATATAAATATTTGTCCCAGAACCCCGAATGGCTCAAAAAAGCATACTTCTACCACGTCGACGAGCCGCTCTCGATGGAGGCGCTTAATCAGGTAAATCAGGAAGGCGCGCTGTTTGCGGAATACTTCCCCGGATACCACTACATCGTTCCGATCCACTACGATATGGCGCTCGATCCGGAATCGAAGACCGATTTCTTTGAATACGTGAGCGAGTACGTGAATTCCTGGTGCCCTCACACGTTCTTCTACAATACGCTGGCGGATTACAAGCGGAATCCGGCGCTCACCTACCGCGTCGGCGGCATGATCGAAAAGAATTTAGGAACGTTCCCGGAGCGTATGGCAAAGCATCAGTCGGAGGGTGACGACGTGTGGTGGTACGTCACGCGCTATCCTCAGTCGCCCGAGATCACAGTGTCGATCGAGACGCAGGCGCTCAGGTACAGGATACTGTTCTGGCAGCAGAAACTATATAACGTTGACAATTTCCTATATTACCTCGTCAACGACTGGTTCCCTGGCACAGATGCGGAAGGAAAACCGGATTTCGGCTGGAATTCGAAGCATGAGACCGCGACAGGCACCACGCCTTACGACATCTACGGCAACGGCGTTCTGCTGTATGCAGGCCACTATATCGGTGTCGAAGAGCCCGTCGGTTCGCTGCGTATGGAGTGCATCCGTGACGGTATCGAAGATTTCGAATATCTGACGCTGTTTGAAAAGCTGTACGGCCCGGAGGATCTGGAGCTGGTCATTAAGCAGATCACCACTTCGCTCGGCGAATATACTACCGACGAAGCAGTTTTCACGCGCATACGCTGCCTGCTGGGCAAGCTGATCGAGGCAAAAAAATAAGCCGCCCGTCAGGCGGCTCTGACCTTCCGTTCGCAAACGGGCGGATAACAGGATAAAGATAAAAAAGCATAAATGAGAGCAAAAAGGAGCGGAAAGGCGCTATTCGACGCGTTTTTCCGCTTCAATATTTCCGTCCGGCCTGCGGATCGCACGCACACAAAGCGTGTGCCTTGACCCGTCGGGACCGGGCTTTCCGACAGGCAGTCCTTCAAGAGACAGTTCGACGCCTGTAAGTGCTGCAGGAATGTTGGGCTTGACGTCGATCGAACCGTTCCAGAGATCGTCATTGACGCCGAACAGCTCCTCTATTATGAGCGACATATATTGAGACGCGGTCCAGCCGTAGCGTTCGACGCCGTGCCCCTGCCCGGTAGAAGGACTCAAAAACTCGGCATAATTACCCGAAAACTCTTTGACCGTTCTGTACGCGACTTCGGCGGCAAGTTCTTTCTCCCCCGCTTCGTTAAGACCGGTGGCAATTATTTCATTCCGGAACGTCCAGATATTGCCCGACCAGCTCGTCCAGCCCTTATACACTCCCACCGTCTCCTGATATTCCGGCGACGTCCGGGAAGCCGTGACGATCGAATATTTCCCGTAAAGATCAAAATGGTCGCGCGATTCGAGGAATCTGATCAGCCCCGCTCGCCTTTCCGCGGGAACGATATTCCGCTTAAACGTGTCAAGCATTGAATTATAGACCCGTTCCTTCATGAGCCTTCGTTCTTTTACAAGGTACGTGAAGTACCCGCCGCTCTCAGGATCATAAAGATACCTGTTTATCAGCGCTTTCTGCTGTTCGAAAACACTATGCCAGCGCAGGGCATCCGCCGGGAGCTTTAAAAAATCGGCTAATTCGCGCAGCACGTCTGCTCCTACGCAGATCTGAACGTTGAGATCGACCTGTGCGGCAGTAAGCTGCTTCTCAAAATCGGAAGGATCCGATTCTTCAAAAATGCCGCACACGAGCCCTGTCTCCGGATCCCGCTTAACGTCCGACAGCCACCACTCCAGATACTTCCCGAGCATAGTGTATACGTTCGAGATCAGGTCAATATTTAACGACCTTTTCAGCACTTTAAGGGCAACTTCGAACAGCACCGGTATCGCGCTGAGCTCTTCGTCGTAATCTCCGACGCGGTCAAAGCCCCAGAGCGGTATGCGGCCGTTCGGCTTCTGCACGAGCATGAAGTTCCGGAGAACGTTCTCTGCGAACTCCTGATCTACCCACTTGTAGCCGGAGAGCGTCAACGACGTGTCCCTCTCCCACCAGCAGTTTCCGTACTGCCCTCCGGGCCCCATAAAAGGATATTCGAAGCCCAGGCAAGGCACGATCTTCGCCTTGCACTCTTCAAGTACCTGTATCGCATCGTCAAATTCGTTTTGTGTAGTTCCCGGAAGGCTGATTCTGATCATAATTGCACCATATTACATCTTATAGCACCGTATTGCACCGTATTGCACCGTATTACACCATCAGCCCGGTGACAAGGTCGCCGATCTCGGAGGCGTTGTCCAGAGAAAGACCGCTGATCAGGCGGGCCTGTGCGTAAAGGATCTTGGAATAAGTCGTAAGGGTCGCATTGTCAGCGCCGTAAAGCGATTTCAGTTTACCGGCGATCGGGTGATCGATATTGACCTCGAGCACCAGTTCGGCCTTCATAGCACCGTCTTCACCGCCGGGCATCTGGCGAAGCGTCTTCTCCATACCCATTGACAGCGCGCCTTCGCTCGAAAGGCTCACCGGGTGGCCCTGAAGCGTATTGGTGAAACGCACGGATTTGACAGCGCCGCCCAGCGCGTCCTTCATAAACGTGAGCATATCTGCGTTCTTCTCGTTCTCCGCCTTAACGTTCTCTTTCTCTTCGTCGGTGGCGATGTCAAGTTCGTCGCGCTGAACGTTCAGGAATTCTTTCTCATCGTACGTGCGAAGCATCTGGAGCGCGAATTCGTCAACGTCTTCGGTGAGGTACAGCACTTCTGCGCCGTGGGCCAGCACCGCTTCTACCTGGGGCAGGAGCTTGATCTGGTTGATGCTCTCGCCGGAAGCGTAGTATATCTTCTTCTGATCTTCCTTCATGCGGGAGACGTACTCTTTGAGGGTCACGCCGCGGCTGCCGTCGGGTGCCGGTTTCGCTTCTTCTCCGGTCGCTTCCTCGGCTTTCGCCTCTGCATTGTCTTCCGCCTTATCCGAAGCATTGTCTTCCGCCTTATCCGAAGCATTGTCCTCCGCCTTATCCGAAGCATTGTCCTCAGCCTTCGCCGGAGCTTCGTAAGAAGACTTCAGCAAAAGCAGATCCTGGAGCACGTCCTTATGCGCGCCATAATCCATATAAAGGCCGTACTTGAGCTGGCGCCCGAAGGCCTTAAAGAACTGTTCGTACTTCTCGCGGTCATTCTCAAGCATCTTTGTAAGCTCGGCGACGATCTTCTTCTCAACGGCGCGGGCAATAGCCTTAAGCTGGCGGTCGTGCTGCAGCATCTCTCTCGAAATATTCAGCGAAAGATCGGCGCTGTCAACAAGTCCGCGTACGAAGCTGAAGTAATCTGGCAGCAGTTCCTTGCACTTGTCCATAATTAGCACGCCGCTGGAATAAAGCTGGAGCCCTTTTTCATACTCGCGGCTGTAATAATCAAACGGAGCGTGCGCAGGGATAAACAGGAGCGCTTCGAAACTCGAAAGGCCTTCCGTCTTCTGGCGGATCACCTTAAGCGGAGCCTCGTAATCGTAATATTTATTGCGGTAAAAATCATTGTACTCATCGTCAGTGACCTGGTCCTGCGGCCTCTTCCATATGGGCACCATAGTGTTCAAGGACTCATCCTCGGTGTAGTCTTCGTACTCGGGCTTATCGTCAGGACTGCCTTCTTTCTTGCGGGACTTGGTAACCTCCATACGGATCGGATAACGGATGTAATCGCTGTACTTTTTCACCAGTTCGCGGATCTTCCACTCGTCAAGAAACTCGCCGTAATTCTCGCCGTCTCCGTCAGCTTTTAAATGAAGCGTAACGGTAGTGCCGGGCTCGTCCTTCTCGCACGGGTCAACGCTGTATCCGTCGGCGCCTGAGGATTTCCAGCAGTATGCTTCGTCGCTTCCCCACGCGCGGCTTTCAACGGTTACGAGATCGCTTACCATGAACGCTGAATAGAAACCCACGCCGAATTGGCCGATGATATCAATATCAGGATTTTCGGCCTTTTTATCGGCCCCTTCTCCGCCTTTTTCATCTCTGTTTTTGAATTCGAAAGAACCGCTGCGCGCGATCGTGCCGAGGTTATTCTCCAGCTCGTCCTTCGTCATACCGATGCCGTTGTCCCTGATCTCGAGCGTCCGGGTTTCTTTGTCCGGCGTGATCCTGATCTCGTAATCAGAACGCAGAAGCGTGACGCTGCTGTCGGTGAGCGAGCGGAAGTAGAGCTTATCTATAGCGTCGCTGGCGTTAGAGATAAGTTCGCGCAGGAAGATTTCCTTATGGGTATAGATGGAATTGATCATCATATCCAGAAGTTTCTTCGATTCAGTCTTAAATTGTTTCTTTGCCATATAAATCCTTCTTTCTTATATATGCACCGCCTGAAAGGCGGGTAGTTTACTCATTACTCGCTGTTAGTTAACTCTTAACTCTAAACTCTTAACTCTTAACTCTTAACTCTGAACTCCCTAAACTCCATTTGAACTTATGCGAAGCCGAGTGAATGGCTAAGAATTTTGTTTGACCGAAATGCGAACCGATTCCGGGGTTCGCATGAGACCCAAAATTCGTGTCATCACTCGGTTCGCCTCTTAACTCTTAACTCTTAAC
>JAEEGL011344427.1_pt1 | contig 35887 bp, 32 predicted proteins | sample 9134231 | NCBI WGS metagenome assembly JAEEGL01 (sample SAMN16246548, study PRJNA631951) | gut metagenome | biome: gut microbiome; feature: rumen; material: fiber-attached | host: Bos | place: Iran: Karaj | collected 2018-10
CAGGTATTCCCCGTGGTGGCAAGGTGACCATCCGCGTGAAGGCTATGAGCGACGGCAACAACCAGCTGCTTCAGTGGATGCTGGCTCCGAACGACCCGCGCGACTTCACGGTGACGTACTACAACACCGTTGACGGCTCGACGATGAAGGAGCTGAAGGGCACGAACTGCTACTGCATCAACTATAAGGAGAAGTGGGAAGACGGCCAGGAGCACTTCGAGGAGATCGAGGTGGTGTGCCAGAAGTTAGAGAACGGTCCCGTTGGCTTCGACAATCCCTGGCGATAAGACTGGTTCTGACACCCTCAGACTTTACCGTAAGCAAACCCGAGGTTCCCAGGTTGGGAATCTCGGGTTTGCTTACGGCAAACGTTAGGCTTGGTTACGGTCTTCCTTTATCTTGATAATATAGGAGGTTTAATGTTTTTTAAGGAACACGAATGCTTTTTTTTCCTACAAAACGCAATTATTGATTTTTTTTTTGTAATTTTGGAGCCATTAATCTTTGCCTTACAAGTTTTTGGCACAGACCGATATACACACATTGTCTAATGTGAAAACTCGCGGAGTCGAGGAAAATACTCCAAGTGTTAGGTTTGCCCCTAATGCCTTCCCCGAAGCAAAAAGCTCAAAATCAGGGGTGTCGGTAGGATATGTCCCAGACGCTGACAAGAGTTGGTATGTCTTCCGAGCTTCATACAGAAGAGAAGACAAAGCTTCAGATTTTATCATTGAAGACGGAACCTATACCTACATTGCAAAACGGTATAAGGAAAAGTATTATAACGGTAAGCGTAAGAGAGTTCTTGAAACACTTATCCCGAATCTTCTGTTTGTCTACACAACAAAAGAGCAGGCAGAGAAATACGTTAAGGAAACACCAGCACTTTCTTATCTGACGTACTACTATAATCATTTTGAGATTGACGACCAGATGAAAAACCCTCCTCTTACGGTTTCTTGCACTGAAATGGAGAACTTTATCCGTGCAACCGTCAGCAAGAATGAGCATCTGTTGTTTGTAGAACCGGCACAATGTCACTATAAAAGCGGTGACTGTGTGGTAGTTGTCGATGGTTTGTTCAGGGGCGTAGAAGGCAGAGTGGCCAGGGTCGCTGGACAGCAGAGGGTCATTGTCACACTTTCAAAAATCGGCTTAATCTCTACGGCATATATCCCTACGGCTTTTTTGAAGAAGATGGAAGTTTAATAATAATAATAGGTGTTGCAGCCAATTAATTATCATGCCACAGAAAACAGTAATTACCAAGGTCAATGAGTTGGGAGGAGAAAATGGCATACGTGTCCATTTCCCCCAAAATAAAGTTTTATACGCCGATCAGTTCACAGGTTACTCTCCCGATACCCCAGAAGAGAGAGCTGTATTCAGCCCATCGACAATCGATGATGTGTTTGACCACTACAAACCTGGCATTGAGAGAATCTTCTTGACAAATGAAGAAGGCGAGTTCTTCTATGAGGATTTCACTTTTGGCAGCGTTAGTGATTTTGATGATGAAAGGTTGATTGCTCAAAGCGAAGTCCTAAGCAATAGCGTATACAAGAAAGAAACCTATTATTCTATTATTCGCAGTCTTGAGCGTAATCGTGATTTGCGAAAACTTATGATGGATAAAGAGTCAAAAGAAGCCTTAAAGAATGTCTTGAAGGCTATGAGGTCAGAACTAACTGAAACGAAGAAAGGATGATGATATGGAGGCAGAATTAAAGAGAGCGGAGATACAGGCACCCAACCAGCCTGATTATAAGGAAAGAGAAGCTGCCCCACAGCCAATAAGTCTGGAGGAGAGTTTGGCTGCTCTTGACTATTATGGTGGAATGCGTCTTGTCAAAACGCTGATCCGTGAAACAGAAAACCTAGATCCCAGAAGGAAAGGCCTGCATGACATCTTTCTTTCTGATCCTTTGTATAAAGACGCAAGGAAGCAATTGGCAAAGACATTAGACCTTTGGATTGACTTCTTGGAAAAGGATTTTGAAGATGTAGAGCAGACTGTGGCCTATTGCCAGAAAGAAAACCAGCAGATTGAACGAAGCATTAGTGATAATCTTTTTACTGTTCGTGAAGAAATCAAGGAGCTGGAGAAAACGTATCGGGTCTTGGATTCGTTTTTTGCCAATGCCAATGTGGAAAAAACAGATTTCCTCAACCTTATCAATATCAACAAGAATGAAATTGGCGAGATGGATAGTAACAGTTCCAAGTCCGTTATTAAGGAATTGGACGATAAGTATGACTCCTTGAATCTTCGCGAGAGCTACTCGCTGTTTGTATTGCCTGGCTATGTAGGGAGTGCCCGGCAAATCCAGGACTGGGCTTCTGTTGCCCATCGCAACAAAGTCCTATTGATAACTGACTTTGAGGACAGTATGACTTACGAGGATCTGCTTGTACGTCTGGAGAAGTCAGATTTGCTAAGACCTCATCGCGACAACTCCAGCGTAGTCGTTGCTTGTAACTATATCATCGGGCGGCGCCGTTCAGAGCTTTCTACAGAAGAAGAGGATTTGTACATCCCACCATCTGGTGCCATTGCAGGCAGAATGACCGATGTTGGCAACATCTCGATATCGCAAGGCGTTGCCGGTAGGCGGTATGGGTGTCTGTACCATGCGCCAGCAGTCCGTTTTGAACTGCTGAAGTCGGAATTGACAAAACTCATCGACATGGGCGTGGTGCCTCTACTTGAAATCGACGGCCAAGTGATGGCATTTTCTAACAGGACGCCGTATGAAGGTTCCACCATGGAACTGCAGGAGTATCCCATCGTTCGTGTCTTCGACTGGGTCAGCAAGGTCATCCAGCAGTTCTGTAACGACGAAGCCTTTGTCATTTGGGATGCGACGGTGAAGTCAGAGATGGTAGAAAACATACAGTCTTTCCTCAGTAAATACAAAGGGGCAGGCAAACTGTATGAGAACTATGCTATAAAAGGCGTCAACAGAGATCCTGAGACGGGCTATATCCATGTTCAAGTGGAGTTGAAGCCCTTCTTTGCCGCGAAGAACTTCCTGATAGAATTAACGGGAATGACGGACAAGGGAAAGATGACCATGAAATGGAAGGACAATTTAAATTAGACAGTACTTAACCCAGCAATAGAATATGAAATACAGATTAGTTACACTGAATGCAGATGGCATACACGAGCGTCAGGTCATCTATTTTCATTATGAACTCGACCAGCAGACGGATGTAGAAGGCCAGCCTGTTGGCAGAACCCGCGGAGGTAAAATCACCGTGCGGGTAAGAACTCCCAAAGACGGTAATACAGACATCGTTGAATGGATGTGCGACACCAATATGAGTAAGGACGGTGTTATTACCGTGCCCTCTCTTAGCGGTGGTGATTTGAAAACCATTCAGTTTTTCGACGGTTTCGTGGTTTCATATTCCGAAACTTTTGACCGTCGACAGGAACTGATTCTCTATGAGGAATTTACGATTTCTGCCAAGATTATCAAGATTGGCAACGCTATTCATAACAACAACTGGAGTCTCGACTAAAAACAACTAATCTAAACAGATATGGCACTTCAAGGACAACTGCAAATTGGAGGACGAATATATGGTGTGGTAGAGTGTTCGTATGATTTCTCGCAAACTACGGACGAAACGGGAAAACCAGCTTCGCGTCCTCGTGGAGGTACAATCACATTTGTCATGCCGTCAACCAGTGATGACGACCTCTTTTTCTATAACTGGATGTTTAACAAGACGCAAGTGTATGACGGTACGTTCAAATTCTGTGTCTATACATCACGTAACTTGCAGAGTTACAAAACAGTATCTTTCAAGAATGCCTATTGTGTTAACCTGCGCGACTATTTTAACGATAATGACAGTAAGCTGATGTACACTACTATCACTATCAGCGCAGAGATTATACGCATCGGCGCATCAGGTGGGGCAACTTTAAACAACGAATGGACTTAAACTATGTCGATTTCCATCAAAAATATTTCTATTGCCATTGATGGGACACCTTCAAAGCGGTTTGACATCACGCTTGAAGGAATAGACTACCATCTTGACAACTTCACCCTGTACCAGCCCTTGCTGTCTCATAACAGTCTCTCCTTCTCGATGTGTAAGAAAATGCCTGACGAGAAAATGCAGGACACAACATTTGCCGTCTGCGGACAGATTATTGGCAAGGAGATAACCGTATCGTTAGAGACCGACAATATAGAGACTTTATCTCTTGGCTCAGAGAGCGACAAGGTGGCTGATGTGGAATTCAAGGGAGTCATCGTGTCTGCTTCAGCCGGCAGAAGCGGAAGCGAATACAATATCCATGTTGAGGCTCAAAGCTGGGATGTTCTGCTTGAAGATAACCCCAACTGTAAGTCGTTTGAAGACAACCAGCTCAATGACATCATATCCGATGTCGTGGGCGACTACAGCGGGAATCTCGAAACGACGATTGATGCACGCTTTACCGACACGATTCCTTATTGTGTGCAATACAATGAAACAAACTACCAGTTCATTCAGCGTCTTGCCTGCAGATATGGGGAATGGCTGTATCATGATGGCAAGCAGCTCGTATTTGGCAACCTCGTCAAGCAGGATTCCGTTCAACTGGACTATCCCAGCAAGGATATTCCAAGCTATGGTGTAGATCTTAAGATGCAGCATGTGGCATTCAGTCATGTGGCTTCATCCTATAACTCGTATGATGCCAACCAGAAAGACGGTCTTGGAGAGATGCAGAAAGAATACAATTCGCTCAGCGAACAAGTTTTCCAGGCATCCCAGAAGCAATTTACGAAGCAGACACTACAGAATCTTCATTCTGGTGGATATGCCGACACCGACGGCAGAGAGACCGTCTTGAATGTTTCAACCAAGACCCAAGCCCGTGGCGAGAAAGCTGGTATGCTGACCTATTCTGGCAATACATACTGCTCAAAACTGAAACTCGGAGGCATTCTGACCATCATTGATAACTATATCACCGATAGTGTGATCAACTCCAAGAGTAATGTCAATCAGAATGACATACTGATAACAGAGTTGGTTCACTATTTCTCGTCAGACGAGGTCTATAGTAATCATTTCACCGGCATTCCGGCAGAGTGTGACTATCCACCTTATTCTAATAGCGACGTCTATCCTGTCGCCACATCTTGTCGTGCCAAGGTAACAGACAACGAAGATCCTAACGATTTGGGACGCGTCCGTGTACAGTTCGACTGGCAGGCACAGCAGGATGGTAGCATGATGACACCGTGGCTCCGTATGGCACAGCCATACGCCGGAGGTGGCAAGGGCTTCAGCTTCATCCCGGAGATTGGCGAAGAGGTTATGATTGACTTCGAGGGCGGCAATGCCGAGCGTCCCTACGTCAAGGGTACATTATATAATGGTATAGACGATGTGGACGGAAAATGGGTGGCAGGTAACAACAGCGCCAACAAGGTGAAGGCTATCCGTACCCGGAATGGCCATACCATTGAGATTCATGACGAAGGTAACGATGGTTATATCCGCATCTACGACAATGAGAAGGAAAACTATATTCTGACGTTCTCTACCGACCGCAAGCTCATTATGCTGGAGTCGACGGGCAATATCGAGATGTATGCTAAGAACGACATCATTATGCATGCCGGACATAATATCCAGGCCACTGCCGACAACGATATCATCACCAATTCTGGACATGACACTTCGGAGACAGCAGGTAATGATATGTTCCTCGAAGCAGGCAATGACCAACAGCGAACGGCTGACAATGACATACGCGAACAGTCAGGAAACGACCGCTCTGCAACCATCGGTCGCAACGATTCGCTCAGCGTCAGCGCGAACCAGTTTATGAAGATTGGCGACAACAAGGATGAGCAGATTGAGCATAAACTGCAGCTTACAGCTGAGAACATCCGTACCGAGGCAGAAGACCAACTGCTCGAGTATTCCAAGACCCACCACATGAAGGCTGAGGATAAAGCAGTCATGAATGCAGGCAGCCGTATTGACATCAAGGCAGGAGTAGTTAAAGTACAGTAAAATGGCAGATTCTTACGTTTGTTCAGGAGCAACGATGAAATGTACAATGGGAACAAGTCAGGCAAAGCTGACGGTTCTCCCAACGCGTACTGCGTTTTTGACAGGCAAGCCTCAGGCCAATATCAGTGACCATCTCTCAATGGTCAATCTGGCTCCTTTTGGCAACTGTCGTTCCATGGCATTCCCCGCTACCGCTTCTGCTACTGCTGCCGCTCAAGGCACCCTTACCCCTATGCCCTGCATGCACAACACGCCTTTCCCGTGGATGGGCGGTAAGAATGACTATATTATAAAAGGTGATCCAGCCTTGTTAAAATCAAGTACTTGCCAATGTATGTGGGGAGGTATGATAAGTTTGGTAACGGACGGCCAATCTGATACTGGGGCAGCTGATTTGAGTCGGAAGCCGTCAGTTCCATATGCAATTAGACAAGAAAATAAACAAAAAGCACATGTCGGTGGGGGAAAGACATCACTTAGCCAAAGTAACTCAAGACAACTACATAGTTCCAACAATTTGTTTGCAAAGGGATTAGAAGGAATAAAACAAGATGCAAAGGATTTGTGGACGGAGATTTCATCAGAATTCGGGGAATTATGGAATAATGTTTCTGATCGAGTAAATGGTCTAATCAAGAATATTTCTGATAAAATTGATCGAAAAAAATATATCAAGTCTATCATAAAGAATAATCTAAAATACAATCCAGAACAACCAGATATAGTATTATCACAGTCATTAAGATCTTGGTTTGCTGAAGCCGATGTTGAGAATTCTATGAAAAGAATGTCAATAGACGAAAAGAAAAATTATATTCAGAATACGTTACGGCCAAAGCTGAATCAGATAATGGGATTAAACTTACCCGAATACGAATGGTTCGATAGCAATGATAGCACATCATTTGGTTATTATAGTTTTAACAAACGTTCACTAAGTATAAACAGCGATTATTTGAAATCGAATGATGACAGGACAATTGCATTATTACTTAATACAATATTGCATGAAAGTAAACATGCTAGACAATTTGATGCAGTTACAGGACAAAGTGATTTTGGTTATAGCCAAGAGTTATTGGAATCTTGGTGGAACAATATGAATAATTACATTTCATATGAAGAAAGTGATGAAGGATATATGAAACAGCCCATCGAGCTTGATGCTTGGATGTTTTCGGAAGAGATCATTTATGATGGTCTAATTAATCTTAACGACTACAAATAAGAATGCAATTATGAAATATTTAACTTTATATAATTATTTAGTCAATGAAGAAGGTTTGACAATGGTTCAAGCATTCCGTTCAATTAGCGAGGTCAGAAAACTTCAGCCTGAAATAAAAGACGCTTTTAAAAACTGGTTTGATACCCGTGAATGTGATTTGGTAGTAGAAGGAGTATCCTTCAATGATCTCACGAATAGAGACAAGATGAAACCCGTTCGGGCATTTAAGATGCTAGATTGGCTTAAACGTGAACCGCTATTAGCACTTCACTATCTGGCGATGAGACCTTTCCGAGCCGATTTGTCTAAAGTCGGCGGAGCCAAAATCGCGACCCAGATAGACATAAAACAGGATCATAGTGACATCTAATAGATTTCACAGAAAGTTTGAATGTTTAGTGTGCTACGAAGACTCGCAAACTGATAAGATGGTAACTTAGAAAGAGAATGCAGGTCTTTAACTGTCAAAGAGATGGTAGTCCATATGTAAATTAGGCAAGGGCATACTTCTGGTTTGAGGATGAAGAAATACTTGCAAACTTTGGTTGATTTTATGGTTCACACCCAGAGACAAAGACGGACTTTATGAATCGGATTGATTCTGGAAAGAACAAATATGAATTGGCCTTCTATTGTTATAGATTAAAGGAACCGTAAGTGGTAAGCGAATCTGCTTACCAACTTATCGTTTTCAAAAACAAGTTTGAATACTTCAGAAGTGAAAACTATAATCAACCACGCGTGCGTGGATTTGGTAGTAATGCAATAATTATCCATTATGCCTACAAATGTAATAGATGCGAAAGGTGCAGACAAGAAAGATGCTCAAGACAAGCAAGGTGTTGAGAAGACCATCTATATCGGTGTATTCTTCGATGGCACCTGCAACAACAAGTTTCAGGTCGCTATAGGCAAGTATTTTCGCTTTAAAGAAGACTGTGAGGCTGCAAGTAAGGGCTCAAAAACAGCAGAGAACCGACTTCATTTTGGAAGAGATGCCAATAGCGCAGATAATTGGTTCATAGAGAATAGCATTCATACTGCAGACGTTTATGATTTACCTACTTCAGATATGAACCCTAAAGAAGAATCTGTCGGGCAAGGAAATGTTGCAGAAATGCCAAATAATTCTGATTCTTGGTTTAAGACGGATCGTTATTCAGATATTTCTAGTACTTACAAGTCAGATTATGATAAAAAATTCAAGAAAGTTGAAAAGAACCCCTACGAAATACCAGCGGATCTCGATAATAATATAGGTGTTAAATCTGACACCGCTGACATCTCAATGACTCGCGATGAATATTTCGCAAAAGAGTACAAATCTAGTAAAGGGGCAGATGGACAGGAAGTGGATACTTATACCAACGTCGCCATACTAGAGGCATTGTATGAACCCCAGCAATGTGCCCCTGATGAATTTTTTCCCCTTTATATCGAAGGCCCTGGTACAGATCTGAACTTTGAGGGTGTTCCCATATTTTCCAAAGCAGGCGATAAAGTATCCAAAGTTAGTGCGCAGGCGGCAGGCAAAGGAAGCTTGGGAGTTGAGGCCAAGGTGCAGAAGGCTATCAAGGCGGTTCGAAACATCTGTAAACGTTTTACCAGTCAGACTGACATAGAAAAGTTGAATGTTCATCTTAGTACCTATGGTTTCAGCCGTGGAGCCACCGAGGCGCGTATGTTTTCATCCCATTCGTATGATAAGAACAGGAATAAAGACGAAGCCAAGAAAGACCTCTTAGGGGCAAGTGTTGCAAAGAAAGTCAAAGAATTAGTGCTGGATTTTGTTGGCCTTTTCGATTCTGTATCATCAGTAGGTATAGGTATCTCGGATGGCAAGGGAAAAATCGTGCATAAGAGTAATGCTCGGGATCTTAAATTATGGGCCATCGATCATGCTAAAACCGTCCTGCATCTCTGTGCTATGGATGAGCACCGTGCCAATTTTGCTCTTACCGACATTGAAAATTGTATCAGTTCAGTTGGTACGGAGCTCTTTATGCCAGGTTGTCACACCGATGTAGGTGGCGCATGTACAATAGGAATGGAAAAAGACTTTGTAAGAATTGATATGGAGGTGGAATATACATATTTCCTTGTCAATTACTGGACAGAACACCATTATATGTGGATGTTTAAGCCATGTTCCAGTGGCGGAATAGCACCAATAAGTATTGATACGTTGGACAAGATGGGATGGATTGACAAAAATCGCAACATAAACTTTGACGAGCAAAATGAAAAGGCAACTGCCGATAAAGTCATTGAGGCACATGGTGGCGCATACAAAACTGGCTCAACAAATATTGAGGCAATACACAGACATATACAAATACGTCAATACGTCAAGCCAGGTTACAGCAATATCGCGTTACATTTAATGCATACTAAGGCTCAAGAATATACGTTTTTCAAGACCATACCAAACGCCTACAAAGTAGCCGATGGCCTGTTGAGCACATGTTATGACAGGTGGAAAGGTTCTATTGGTGGCACTGGCCGTAAAATGGCTAAATTGTCAAATACAGAATATCAGGCATTGCGGAGAGACTATCTGCGTATTTCCCAGAATGATGGCCTTGCAGAACTTGTTAATGATCCCAGCTTTGAAAAGAAGTCAGGCTCTATGTATGACAAAATTATCATGCGTGTCGTTTATAAGGGTGCCTCAAACGGTGGTACCAGATTTATGGATGAATTAAGTTATGCCTAAAATTCTTGTTTCAGGTTCTGCACCTACATTGTTTCCTGCAGATACATTCTTCGGACTCCTCTATTACACCCGTGATGATGCTTTGGAAATACCGAAGCGCTATCCTTTTAGTGGCGAGTGGGGACAGGTGCTAAGTACACATCTGTTGGATGACGACAACTGTCCCATGCCAAGAGTCTTGGATATAGTGTGGCTTTCGATCGTAGAGCGAAAGTTCTATTCCAAACAGTGCAGGCTGCCGTTCAATGCGATGGAAAAGCTGTGGGAAGAGAAAGATGAAAATACAGGAGAAACAAGATTCAGTCATCTTGTTGTCGGTATGGCTCCATACGGAGGAATTGCCATTTGGATGCATGGAGAGAGAAAGTCTATCTTGATAGGTTGGCTACATGGGGAAGAAATCAAGGTGGACATGAAGGATTTCATGCCAATGAATCCGACAGTGACACTTGATGAGAACTGCGACTTCTATATTAATAGTGATTCGCGCGTGAAAGAAAACTTGGAGAAAAATGGTCTGCCACCACGACATCTCTATGACAAGTATATGCAGCAGTTCACTTATCGTTATCTGCCATTGTTCGAGCACTGGGATGAAGATAAGCGCGAATGGACGAAATATTCGGATGAAGAGACTTCGCCAGAATTCGACTATATTGACGAAGCACTCTTCGACGGCACACACGACAAACTGCATGATGGTGGATTGATGAACTACCATGAGGCAGGGAAACCGAAGAAATTAGCTGTGCAGTGGCATATCGGGAAGTCGGAATACACGGCCTATTTTTGGTTTGAGGACGAAGAGATCCGCGCCGTCTTTGACCGTTTCTATGGTACACACCCGGAAACCAAGACGGACTTGATGATTCGTATTGACACAGAGAAAAAGAAATTCGAACTGGCGCTCTATCGCTATGGGTTGAAAGAACCGCAGGTCATCAGCGAATCTGCTTACCAGCTTATCGTGTTCAAAAATAAGTTTGAATACTATAAGAGTGAGAATTATGCTCAGGAAAAGGGAGCATGGATATGGTAATAAAAATAAACTTAAAAAAATAATACAATTATGGCAAACGAAGAATTTTATGAAGATGATGAGTTTATCATCAATTTGACAATTGACGGAACAGAGTACGAAGAGGTGGAAGTGAAGGTTACTGATCCGAATAAGACGATTCGTGACCAGATTAACAGCATCGTTCAGGTATTTGAGCTGCCGAAGATGGATAATGGCGGCAACCCGACCCAGTATCTTCTCGGACAGATCTTAGAGGATGGTGAAGAACCCGAAATCCTTGACTTCGAGGATGAAGACGGTCGTGAGCAGTGCCTGATGGACTACAACATACAGCCGGGCGACCATCTGCATCTTATTTCTGTGCCTATTGCAGGCTAAATGATAACGTTAATGACTGAGCACCATGAATGATTTAATCAATAACTTCAACCTAAAAGAATTATCAGGACGAGATGCCCGCCTATTGCAAGAATGGCGCGAAATAGACGCTTTGTGCAGTAAGCGTAAGGCATCAAGTCCGAACCCACGGAAACCATCACTGGCTTACATTATCCGTAAGAAAAACATCATGGGACTTCCTACGGAGTATGAGATTTGGTATAGGTGCAAATCGATTATCGGCGTCAAGGAAACAGGTGTCCCTCGTGAACCTATTTTCGGCTATTTGCACAAGATGCGTATAGAATTGCCCCTGAACTACCCCTCTGCTGATGGAAATCCGCTCTTCAAATTCCGTACGGACATCTGGCACCCGAACATTAGGTATTCCGGAAGTTTTAAGGGGCAAGTATGCTTAACCATTAAGGAAATGGGTGTTTTGGCATCACTGAAAGACCTTATTCTCCGAGTGGAGCGCTATTTGAAATATCAATTGTATCACGCCCAAAACACCTATCCTTATCCTGAAGACCAGAATGTTGCAGAATGGGTGCGTGAAGAAGGTGAACCAAATGGATGGACACGTTTCGGACAGGACATGTCTGAAGATAACGGTTCCGCGCCTTCTCCTAAGACTCAGGTTGAGAAGAATGAGGAAGAACCCAGGAAAGATAAACCAATCAAGAAATCATTAAGAATATGATCCGCAAATTACAGATATTATTGTTTATGCTTGCTGTTGCTGTTGCTGCTAACGCAGATGAACAGCGAAAGATCAAGCTGGACGAGAATCATCCTAAAGAAACGGTACGCCTGCCATTCTGCAATGTCTTTGTTGTCAAAGAAGACATTGACGGCGACGGAAATGCCAGGGTTTCTGTGGAGGTCGAAAACCTTGACGAGTCGAATGTCATCATCCTTTTTGGCCGGGCTTATCCGGAGAAGGAGTTGAAAAAGTTTACACCGTCAATAAGGTTTGACAAGAATTACCCTGGCACCAAGGGACGTCGGAATATTGACACCTATAAACCAGCAAAGACGGTCGTCTTCATTGAGCCTTCCGAAAAGAAGAGGTTGCCTGAAATCGTGGTTGAAGGTGAGGAAGCGCATCTGTGCCACCTTCCTTTTTATATCGCGAAATTTAAGGATAATGTTTTCTTAGGTCTCACCAATGGAAGTAGCAAGCTGCTGCTTATGGAAAAACAAACCTTGGAATTAGAGATTGAGGTGGAAGTAAAGCCCGATGAGGATTATGCAAGGATTAATGATGAGGCGACAGCACTGATTACCGACATTGGCAAGCAGGTGTTCTGCACGAATTCAAAACATAGGCCCACACTGGAAAAACAGGAGAAACCGTTTAGAGAAAAAATCAGCAAACTTCAGCAGAATATTGATGAGGTTGTGGCTCGCCACCGCTGGAAAGAAGACGACAGGGGCTATCAACGGTATGCTGAAATCAAGCAGAAACTGGCCGCCATTGACTTTTCAGCTAATGAGCGCGATTGTGGGAAGAGGCACAGTAGCGGCAATAACGGTGGTTCTTCGAAAACGGCTTCGTGTAAATATTGTAACTTGTCGCCACAGCAAATTTACCATAAACTGGACGATTATTACAAGAAGATATACAACAGCAATAATCGAAAAGCCACTAAGGAGAGCGTGATGTCAGAGGTCAATCTCTTGTATGGTTGCAGTAAGCATGCTACTACATGGAGGAGCAGTAATTACCAGCAAGTCATCAACGACCGATATAACAGAATTTGTAATTTCTAATGATGAAAAGCCAGCTATTCCTTTTGACAATACTGATGCTGACTGCCAGCTTGAAAACGCAGGCAAGGGAGGTCTGTGATACCTTGATGTCTACTAAGAATGACAGAATCATTGTCACATACGACATCTCGCAGAAAAACGGGAATGTCGTCATCCAGTTTCGTGATGTAAAAAAGAAGTTAGGACGGACTTATAAAGACAAGTATAAGAAACTTGACGAAGTGGCTGTCTTTTTCTTTGACCGAGTAGAGAGTTTTGAAGACATGAAATTCTCAGGAATAGACACACAGGCTTTCATGACTCCATCCGGTGTCAAGTATAAGAGCTCAAAAGACGGCTATTTTCTGATGAACGACAATCCTTCATTGACAATGGAATTGTCTACTTCCGAGGCTCAGTCACTCTCAATCCCGATGTTCCTTGCACATTATGAGGGCAAGCATCATTACAAGGTTTTCAGCCGTTGTGAGAATCTTGTTCTCAAACTTAACAGGTCAAATGCATCGTCTTCATCAAGCCAAGTCCAACAGGAAAGTCAGACGATAACTTCCCAGGAAGAGGTGGATGGCACGTTTACAGAAGAAGATGAGGCAGGAATCTTGGTTAATAAGGTCAGTGATCTTTTAGGTGAGCAAGATGAATATCCTTTTTCTGACGAATTAAAACAGGCCATCGCAAGCTTACGTGACAGGAGCTATAGAATTAGTGATGCGAAACTGTCAACAAGAATTAGTGACGTTCTGGCTGCTTGCAAACTAAAGGAGGAAGAACTGAAGGCGAAGGCAAATGCAACAGCAGAAGCAAAAGCAAAAGAAGCCGAAGAAAAAGCCCAAAAGGCAGCAGAACAGGCTCAAGCCCGTCAAGACTCTATAGCAGCTGTCGCCCAACAAAAAGCCGAAGAGGACAAGAAACGTAATATTTGGCTGATGATAGGCGGAGTGGTCTTAGCAGTACTGGCTTTTGTGGGGAGTCAAGTCTCTCAGCATTTCCGCAATGCCAAAAATCAGAAAAACATGATGGATATGCAGAATGCGGTTGCGAAGCAGGCAGAGCAAGAGGCCAAACGGCGTGCACGTACTATCGCACAGGCTCAAGCTCGTCAAGCCAGAAGTGAAATGCAGAAAGGCGCTCGTAATTTTGTTAATAAAGGTATTGGCAAAGGAAAAAACAAAAAGGATGTTTCAATTTAATATGGATATGAATAAAATCAATCGGTATTTACTGGCAAGCCTATGTTCTCTAATATGGCTTGGCCTCTATGCAGAGATTCCTGTAAGTCCTCACCAAATTGGGAAGACTTCAAATATTAAAAAGGAATCTTTTACAAAGGAAGAGGTGATTTCTGATTTTTATCGCTATCTTGAGACGATTCCCTATTATTCTACCTCAGCAATGATGGCAGAGAATCGTACCGTCGAAGAACATATTAAAAGTTTAAGGAACTGGAAAGATAAAGGAGCCTATATCAGAGAGCACCAACTGAATTCATTTATCAAGGCAAAAAAGGACTCTCTTGATCAGTATCACAAAAACATGACGTCCTTGATTACCAATTATATTAGCATTTATAGCAATATAGAGATTGAAAATAAAGATGAATGTTTGGACAGCATACAGGCCATTTTGACTTACAGATTGGATCAAAAAGAAACAAGCATCAAGCGCTTAACAGAAGAAATAACAATTGCGCCTTCAAAGAAGCCTTTTAATTGGAAAGACTGGCGGATTATCATGATTTGTATAGGAAGTGCGTTGCTTCTATTTGTTCTTGTTGTTTGGTTTTGGAAAGCCAATAAACGCTATAAGAAAACGACCTTGAGTAATAATATGGCCCCCTCTGTGTCAGACGCATCTTCTGCGATTGTTGTCAGACGCAAAACGACATCCATCTTACGCAAACAAAGCCTTGAAGATGTCATAGGGAATGATGCCTATATGAAGATAGATTGTAATGAGTTCTGTGATGACTCTGCCGTCAGAAGAATGTATATCAAAAATACTTGTATTAAAGATATATATAATATGTACGCAGAAGATTTAAGAAATCCGAACAATCCCAAAGAAGACGGATGCATGGTTTTGGGCCGATGGGTACATGACAATGAAAACAATGAATATTATGTGTCTCTTGAGCATATCATCCTTCCTGGTGATGATGCGGTGTTTTCTGAGTACGAGTTGAACTTCGGGGGGAAAATCAAACTGAAGGTTACTGAAAAACTGAGAAAACTAAGACGGGAGACCAATTTACAATATGACTTGACATGTTGGGTTCATTCTCATCCTGGACTTGGCGTGTTCTTCAGCAATTCGGACAACAACGTACAGATGCAACTAAAACATCCGACGCATCCAAATTTCTTGACTGCAATTGTTGTTGATATTCTTACTCCACAGCAGGAATTTGGTATCTTCACTTTCAAACGAGACTCATCTCTCAATTCGAAAATGGATTTAAAGAAACTGTATTCCCTTGAGGAATTGTATAAGTGGGCCGTTGAGAGTGATAGAAACTCATTTAAGCACGAAGATTATTATAATGTTCTGGCTAATGCAAAATCTCATGATGACAACTGCTATGGTATTGAGTTGAGCAATGGTGCCATTATTGATATGGGTATTTTGACAACAGAACAAAATCCTGAGATGATGGGAATGGTACATGGCTATAATATCCAAGAAGGCCTAAAAGGAGAAAGCGTAGCTGTCGTTGTCAGCAAGAATGAAGCTGTCCCTGACAATGAATTAATCGGTTGTTTCATAACAACCCCCCATTGTAGCATCCCCTCCATTAAAAACCTCGTAGCAACATATTTGGACAAGATTAAATTTGTCCTTGTATATACTTCCACTGATGGTTTGCTGACATCAATACCTGTGATTAATCAGGATCTCTGCACAGACGAGAACTACTATGGCGAACAAAAATTAGAAGAACTTAAAGTATGGACAAGAAGGAAAAGATAGTTATGAGAGTATTTATTTCTATATGGGTACTTCTTCTCGGAACACTCAGTGTGGCCGCGCAAGACGTCAAGGAGATACAATTCTGTGACAAGAAATATGAATATGGAGTTGGTAAAGACAGTATTACATTATTTCTTAAGTTTTTGGACAGTGATGGCAATCGCTCCACGGAAGTGTCAGCAACAGACTTAGAGAAATATCTGGTAATCTATGAAGAAGACAATCAGATTATTTCCAACGACCGGCGAACGATTCATGTGTTGAATTCTGGTCAGCGAATTCCCAGTGATTACACCTTTTCGGTATTGGTCGACTTGAGTATCCCCGAAGAGGGCAAGGCCCAAATTTTCGATGTCGTCGGCAAGTTGGTGGAGAGGGCTCCTGACAGTTGTGTCTATTTGTCGTTCTTTGGTGATGAGATTACTTCAAGTCAGCTTGTGACCAAGGAGAGTTACCAAAATTTCAAACCCCTGTTCCTGTCAAATGCCACCAACAAGTTCTTCTATGGTGCCTTGTATTCAAAGCTTTCAGAATTCGGAGCAGGAACTGCTGCGTTGGAGAATTCCGTAAACGTTCAGGCAGGCTATGTCAAGAATGCGGATATCGCCAGACGTGCTCAGGAGAACAAGGATCGGAATTTGCTGTTCATTTTCACCGAAGGCAACAAACGTCCTGCTGACGAGGCCATTACGTTTTCTGAAGTCACGGGATACCAAGAAGACGCTTCGCATATCGTTCCCAAGGTTTATGCTTTCTATTATACGGGTGATGGCATTGACGAGAATGTTGAGCTGACCCTTAAGGGAGTGACAGCGCCACGTGATGCGTCGGGCAATATCCTTGCTGATAGGAAAGGCGATTACAAACCCTCAGAAGATTTTAATAGCGTTCTGGAGAACTTCGAACAGGTTGTGGAAGATGCGATGTATGATTTTGCCTTTATCTTCAAAGCGACAGAAGGAAAAATCTATTCTGGCAAGACCACGTTCACTGCCGAGTGGAAGGGGGAGACGAAAGGTAATGGCACTTATTCCATTGGTACTGCAGAAAATCCCTGGCCAACCATTGAAGAACCTGTTTTCCTTAAATACATAGTTGCTTTGCTGGCAACCCTGCTGACGGTTTTCTTCTTCTTCTGCGTCATGAAGATATTGATACCTTTTATCAAATCCAAGGCTTTCGCAGTCAAATATTATAAGAAATATGAACCCGAAGCAAATGTCCAGAGAAGAATATGTCACTTTTGTAAGCAGGATATTCTACCTGGACAGACAGTAGTTGTCAAGTGTAAGCACATTATGCACGTTCATTGCTGGCAGCAGAATGGCTACAAATGTGCAGAGTATGGTCAGAACTGTAAGACTGGTATTCAAGAATTTATTAACTGGAAGGATCTGCTAACAGCAAGTTCTTTCCGCGATTGCTATCAGACAATTGCAGGTATATGTGCCGGATTAGTCAGTTGGATACTATTTGAGATGATGGGACGAGGTGGCTTTACGTCTATGGCCACGGGTATTGTCAAGACCTTCTTCACTAACGAGGAACAGTATATGAACCTGTTTGATACCTGTGTCACCAAGGTTTCGGCATTCCTGACCATTGGGTTCTTACTGGGATTCTTCCTTTCACTCATCTTCCGCTATAACGACGAATACCGGAAGAAAGACTGGAAGATTTACCTGAAGATTCTCGGACTTTCGCTACTGTCAGGCATTATTGGTATGGCCTCATTTGCCATAGGAGCCATTCTAATGTGTGTTCTGTTGTCGGTTATCAATACGACCTACATCCCCTGGTACTGTTCATTGCCGGCCTACCTGCTGTTCTCTGTCTGCTTCTCTCTGAGTCTCACCATTAAGTCATCCATTCCTATCAAGAGTGCCATGATTGGTGGCTTGTGTTCTGCTTTCATTGGTTTCCTGGTGCTTTACTTCTCAAGCATTACAAGTTCACACTATGGTTGGATGAATATGCTCCTCGATTTCATTATCTATGGTGGCGGTTTGGGTGCCTCATTGGTGACTGTCCGAATGTTGGCCGAGAAATACTTCCTTGTCATTCTGAATGGCGTGAAAGCCAATCAGCGCATACCTATTCACAAATGGATGAACGCTACTGGTGGTGGTAATAAAGTGTCAATAGGTATGACCGGAGAATGCGAGATTCAGATGAACTGGGAAAAGAGCAATAAGGTAGCTAAGGAGCATGCCCAACTTTTCATTGACCACTCCCGCTCCCTGCCAGTCATCAAACCCTTGGCTACAGGTGTTGTCTTCAATACCCGTGCAGAGCTTCCTGTGGGTAAGGCTTCCGTACTCTCCAATGGTGATACATTCAAGATTGGCGACACTATTTTCCAGTATGTCGAAACAGATTAATACCTATTCACTTGGTTGAGGAAACGATGAAACAGGAAGAGAAATACGAATGGGGGGAAGGGGTCTTTACCTTACTCTCCTGGTTCAAGAAAGACAAGGTCAAGAATGCTCGTGTACTAGTAGCCGGAGCAGGGGCACTCGGTAATGAAGTGGTAAAGGATTTGGCACTCTTTGGCGTTGGCCATATCTATGTTGTGGACTTTGACCAGATAGAGATTTCAAATCTTACACGATCTGTTTTATTCCGCGAAGAGGATGCGTATAATCATTCATATAAAGCAGAAATCGTTGCTAAACGGGCAATGGAGATTAATCCGCAGATAAAAGTAACACCTATTGTCGGCAATCTCTCTTCTGAAGTTGGCTTTGGTCTTTATCGTGCTGTCGACGTAGTCATCGGATGTCTTGATAGCCGAATTGCACGTTACTTACTTAACAGATTATGTTTGCGTGCAGGTAAGACATGGATTGATGGTAGCATCGAGAATATGACAGGTGCTGTTAAGGTGTATAGTCCGGGTATTAGCTGTTATGAGTGTGGGTTGTCAAGAGAAGAATTCAATTCTATTATGCTCCGGACTGGATGTGCAGATGTTGTACGAACTCAAAATTCTGCAGGACGAGTGGCAACAACTCCTATCAGTGCCTCCATCATTGGGGCTATGCAAGTTCAGGAAGCCATGAAGATCATTCATCTTGACGAGAATACCAGGAACCAGTTCAAAACCTTGTCTGGCAAGATGCTTCACTACGAAGGTATGACCAATAGTATGAACATCTACAAGTTCAGTTCGTGGAAAAAGAATTGCCCTGCTCATGAATGCTGGGATGAAATCGTTGAATGCGATGGTCTGTCTGCCTCTCTGACCGTGAAAGAAGCTTTCAAGGTCTTGAAGGGTCGACTGGAAGTCAACGCCCTGGAGATTAATATGCGTAACAACAAGTTCATAGACAAGATTATCTCTGACAATCCTGAGAAGGAATTTGACATCATGATTCCCGAGTCAAAACTGGAAGGCTATATCAAAAGCCACGCCGAATTGAAGAAAATGAGTTATCGGACATTGTTCCATAAGTCATTCTACGAGGTTATTGGCTCTGACTTCCCTTATCAGGACTTAACGCTCCAACAGATAGGCATTCCGTCGTTTGACGTCATTGAGGTTGTTACCCCCAAAGGGCTGTATCATGTTGAGTTGACGGGAGATGCCAATTTATACCTGTAAGTATGCTTGCCAAGAATATTCCTGAAGACATCAATGCCGAGCTGTTGCTCTCCTATTATCCGGAAGGGAAGTGCAAGGTCGAGTTTAAGGGTTTCCATAAACGGAACACCTATAAGGATATTATGGATGCAAAGGAAGAGCGTAATGGAAACATCCTGCTCAGATTAGGCAGAAACAGTCTGTACAATGCTTTACCAGAATATCTGTTTCATCCAGTTGACCGTTTTGGCAGTCTTGCCAACAAGGATGGGAAAGAGCGTTTTGACGATGAGTACCAGAAACAGGAGGAAGAGCGCGAAAAGGCGTATAAGTTTTTCGCCCCCATTGATTTACTCCTTCTGAAACATCGGATGATGATAAGAGAGCATTTCAGTCAATATGCTGAGAGCAACAAAATACTCATTGACATCTTGGGCGACAGGCTTACTGAGGAGCAGAAATCAAATCGTTTCATCAAACAGGTTCTGCCGTTTTTCCCTGCATTCAAGTCTATTCGTGGCGACAAGACCTTCTTGACGTTGATGCTGCGTAAAATCTTTATGGAAGAAGGTCTTCGTATAGAGAGACACCGCAAGGTCGTCACCTATACCGACCCTGAACCAAGATATGTCGATGGTCCTGATTGTAATGTGGAAGAAACCTATGTCGGGAATGTCTTTGACGAGCCGACCACCGTCTACGACATATACTATTGGTCGGATGACGATTGCGATGAAAACTTCCTGCAATTTGTACATGAGATAGACGAATTGGAGTCTTTCCTACAAGATTATCTGATGTCATTGGAAGAGATTATTCATTTTGACATCTGGAAGAATGAGGCCCCACTGCGACTTTCTGATCAGGTTGTCTATAATTACTTGAATTACAATACTAACCTATAATATATGACTAAAAGAATTTGCTGGAAAAAAGGCATGAGACTCACAGATGATATTCTTCGAGCCTCTGATAGTTGTACTGCGGAATATGTCGGCAACGCACTTGTTCTTGCTGCTGCAGGTCGTTTTGGATTACTTCCCTCTTCTACTCCTTTTTCATTATCTGTCGATATCAGTCAGGGGGTTGTTACTGTTGAGTCACTAACCTGTCTTGCAGTCACAAGAGGGGGACATTTGATAGATGTTCATTATGACACAAAGTACACAAACACATTTGACACGCGAGTTCGTATACCGGAGAACTCAAATGTTCAGGAGTATATATTGGCTATTAATGCCAGCGAAGGCGAGTGGAATGATACGAATGACGGGTTTGAAGAGCCTGTTCATTCTTTTTCGCTCTTCCCTGCCAACAGTCCCGTGCCTACTCAATCAATGCCTGTGGCACGCCTCGTGAACGATTATGGATGGCGTCTGGATGAAGTGAATTTTGTTCCACCCTGTCTTTTCGTTTCTTCTCATTACAAGTATGCAGATTTGTTGAATCAGTTCCAAGAACTACTCACGACCATTGACGCAAAGATTCATCGACTAACGCATTCTGACGGAAAGATGGCCCTCCGTATCTTCTGGCCTTTGCTACAGCAGCTGTTGATATCTACAAACAAGGAATGCGACACGATGACCCCTATGGCCTTATTGGCAAATGTTCAGAAGTTCGTGAGTGCTTTCACCTGTGCCTGCGAACTTGATGACTATTTGGAACTGTCAGATTCCGACAAATTCAGGAACTACATTTATACGCCATATAACTACAAAGATTCCTATCAGAAAATCAAGGAGGGTCTCGAATTAAGTTTTTCAATAAGCGAGAAGATTGAGCGGTTGAATGAAGTTCATCAAGATCCTGTGACTGTTGAGGCTCCTTCCATTGCTGCATCACAATTGGTGAAGAGATGTACAAACAGCAAGACAAGGATTCAGATAACCAATAATGTTCCAAACGCGGTTGTTTACTATACCACTGACGGTGAAGAACCTTCCCAAAATTCAAAAAGTGGTCTGGCTATTTCGATTGACAGCGGATTCAATAATTCCAGGAAAAAAGAGCCCGACAAGATTGTCATTGTCAAAGTGAAAGCCGTTCTCAATGGTGTTAGTAGCAGTACGAACACCTACGAAGTAACGCTGCAGAAAGACATTGAACGCTGGACTGGTATAGAGATTTAGGATGAAATTCGTCAGCACCCCTCTTTCTTATAACGACACCGAATTAGGCATCACGTTAGTACGTAGTATCGAAGAACGCATTTCGATGCTTGACAATCTTGTGGAACTGATTGTGTTCACTCCAAGAGGAAGTTTTGAGTCCGACCCAGACTTTGGCTTTGAGTATTGGAGTCATGAGTATTCCAATGTTAATTACCGTGAGTTCAATAATGATCAGACAGGTTTGTCTGCATCAGATGTTTACAACGACATTACCAAGAAAGAGTGCCAGGACAGTATCCGTCAGAGTCTGGCTGCCTATGCACCACAACTGAAACATGTCATTATTTCAATTGAACTGAACACAGCTGGTGCAGACGTTCAACAAGGAAGGAAAGTGCAGTCAAAATATATCGTTACAGTTAAAGTTCAAGGAACTATCGAGGATGGTCTTGGAACTACTTGCAATTATAATAAGGATGTACAATTCCTCATTGAACCGACGGTGAAAAGAATTAAGATATAGGATTATATCATGGATATTGATTTAGAAAGAAGAATAAAAGATACGATCAATCAACTGAGTCAATGGACTAACGAGAACATTGACTTCGACCAGATGGATCCTGTTGCCAAAATGATGCTTGTCGCATTAATAGGCGAAGGACGTAAACTTAAGGATTATGTCGACTATGCCGAACAAAGGATCTTCGAACGTTATTCTTCCACTTTTATCCCCTACGAGAAAGAAGGCGCCATTCCTGCCATTGCCCTGATACAGCCAGTTTTCAGACATCCTGAAAAGGATGGAGGATTAGTTAATGTGGGAAGTGGAGCCCTCTTTACTGCAAGAAACAGCAATGGACGACAGACTTTGAATTTTATACCGCTGTTCGGCACCACATTGATTCCCCATACTGATATTTATCTCGTCACGTCAGACAAACTGACCTATGGCCAGGCTTCTCATCCAATTAAGATGGAAGAAAAGTCCAATGTGGCATGGATTGGTATCACAACCAATACAGAAATAGAGTCGCTGCAGGGTGTGTCATTATTCATTACAGGTACGAAGGGCATTTCGCCTCATGAGATCAGGGTTGGTTCAGACAACAGGCGAATGGAATTCTCAACAATGAATGAATTTGAGAATATGGATATGGTTGAGCCTTTCGATGCTCAGCAATCGTCTGAAAAGTTTTTCTCCATCATTCATAAATGGAAGGAGCACTTGATGATTATTGAGGACACTTCCCTTATCTATCTAACTGATGACATATATGACCGTGACCTCTTCAAGCCACGCGCTTTCCCAAAGGTGTTCCAGAAATGGCTTGTGAATGAGACGCTGGATTGTTTTAAGCCCAACACGATCTGGCTGAAACTTGTATTTCCAGAAGGTTATGTCGTTCCAGAGTCACTTAAGATAGCTCTCAATGTGCTGCCTGTCGTCAATGTTGATGTTAACAATCTGACGCTGACGCCATCCTCTCCCATTGCAAAACTTCAGAAACAGGACAATTCATTTTTCCTGAGTGTCCTTGAGACCAGCACCGATTCCCATAAGCAAGGTTACAGCAAAACGTCAGAGGAAATCATCATCCGCGATTTCGATGCATCCTGCTATAATAATAGTGACCTGTATCGTGATGTAAGAAACCTGTACAATAGGTTCGTCGACGACTATTATGCCTTTGTTGAATACAACGGCATCAGGGACGGCGAGGTTCTGAAGCATTTACGTGAGACTATCAACCAGACAGGAAAGAGTGTCGCCGAGAAAAATATCAAGGATAAGTTCGATAGCGGGACTTACGCCATGAAGATTATGAATCAGGAATCCTTGACCACCTCCACGAAAGTCAGTTTCTTAACGACACATGGTAAGATGGGCAACACCCTTTTGGAGATGGAAATGGAGAACAAGAAGCTCCCTCCCCTCAAGCCTAAGGTTCCTGTTGTTGTTGCTCCGATGGGAGGTACGGACAAAGCATCCGCTGACGAGCATTATGAACATCTTCGCTATTATTCTTTGACCAACGACCGTCTATACACAAAGATGGATGTTGATGCCTTTTTGAGAAAAGAAATTATGGCAGAGTTTGGCAAAGAAGAATTTAAGCGTATTATTATTAAAATCAGTATTGAAGGGGCAGGAGGACTCTATGCCCTTCAAAGAGGTCTCTACATTGATATAGAGTTCAAAGATAAAAAGAACTACGAGAAAGCTGTGCATGACTCCTTTGACAAGCTGATGAAGCAAAAAATTGAGAGCAAGTCGTGTATCGCTATGCCGATTATTTTGAACTTGATTAATTTAGAAGAATAAAATGGCAAAGATCCCACTTCTTATAAGCAATTTAGTTAAGGATGTTCCAGAAAGTGCATTCGAAAAGGTACTCGTTAGTTTAAAAATAACAGAAAAGGATATTTTTAAAAAATATGCATTAAACCGAACGGCTTCTAAAACGCTTTACGGAGATTTCGTTTTAAGTCTTTTTTCATGTGAAAAAGCGACTATCTCCGCTCTTTACAATTCGATAGAAGGTGTTCTGTTTATTGGCGGATGTGCCCCTGGTGTTGGCATTGCATTCAATATTATAGATGCTTGTTTTTGCTTTATCTTAGGAAATTGGCTTGGATGCTTTGTCGCTATTATATCATGCTTCCCTATTCCAGGCTTCAAAATTGCAGGTAAAGGCATTGAAAAGTTTATGATGGCTCTTCTAAAACGAATCTCACCTGCTGAGTTACTGTCTTTGATTAACAAGCTGGGAAAAAGTCTGTCAAGAATAGGCTTTCATACAGATAAAAGTTATATGGCAATAAGAAAACAAATAGAAAGCATTATCCCAGAATTACATAATCCATTTGCGGAGGCCATTATCAAGGAACTATCAAAGATAATCAAACGATTCCCAACGACTCAAAGAGGTATTTCAAATTCTATATCCAAATCGGGTGATGATTTTTTACTTCAGTATTCAGTACAACCTAAATTATTGGAAGTGACTAAAACAATATCTCATTTATGAGAGCCGTATTACTTTTTTTGTTTTATATTTGGTCTATTTGTCTATTAGCCCAGTCAGCTATAGACATTAAATCATATATTGAACAATACAAGCAAATCGCCTTGGATCAGGAAAAGGCTTATGGCATTCCCGCCCCTATAACATTAGCCCAAGGTATTCTGGAGTCTGGTGCAGGCAAAAGCGGATTGACAAGGAATGCTAATAATCATTTTGGCATTAAAGCATACGGTGGATGGACAGGACGGATTTATCTGGCATGGGACGATGAGGCTACCAAGAGTAAGTTCCGTTGGTACAATTCCGCTTCTGAATCATTCAAGGACCATTCGGTGTTCTTGAAAAACAACAGCAGATACAGGTCGCTATTTGCGAAGAGCGTATATGACTATCGCGGATGGGCAAATGGGCTGCAACGGGCGGGTTATGCCACATCCCCAACATACGCCAAAGCATTGATCGGCTATATTGATGCCTATAAGCTCTATGCCATCAACGGAGGCGTAAAACTGCGTCCGGGCAAAACAGTTACTATAACGCGAACGATAACGAGGGAGGAATTAGTACAGAGAAAAGACCTGCAGATGGATGAGTCCGAAGAGTCCGAAGAGCAGGAAAGCTTCGAACGTACCATCCGGAAGTTTGTCGTGGAAATCAATGGTATCCGTTGTACAATCTTATATCCGGGCGAAACGCTGGCTTCCATCGCCATGAAATATGACATCCCGAAGTCGGAACTGTTGGAGTTTAACGAGACCACTAACGAGGAAGACATCAAAGAAGGCGATATTGTATTCATTGGCAAGAAGAAAAAGAAGTACGACGGTGCACAGGATTATTATAAAGCTCGTGAAGGAGAAACACTCTACAGTGTCTCCCAACACTTTGGTATCAGGCTTGCCAGTCTGTCGAAAATGAACCAGAAGAGTTCGTTTGCCATACTGTCGGAAGGTGAGAAAATAAAACTGAAATAAAGACGTGCTGGATATTGAAGAACTTGCCCAAAATGTAGAGCTGTTTGACGGCCACTACGCTTTGATACGTCCTTTAAGTGTCGACGGCGCAACTGCCGACGTCTGGCTCGCTTTGGATACGAATACCCTGTCCAGCAGTGCCGATATTGCCGAAGTAGTAAATCTTCAAGACTATGAGATAGAGAAATTAGGACTTTTGGTCGCCATTAAGATTTACCGTCCTCAGAATGCCCTTGATATCGAGGGGGAGCAGCGGTTCAAGAAGGAGTATATGATTGTTTTCAACTGCACGCATACCAACTTGATTCACCCCGCCCATTTCTCTATCTTCAAGGATATACCCTATCTTGTCCTTCCATATTGCAAGCAAGGCTCCTCGGAGTTGCTCGCCGGCAACTTGATAGAAGAGAAAGCCATCTGGAAGTACCTGTATGACGTAGCAGCCGGTCTCGACTATCTTCACACGAAGTGTTCGCCTCCCATCATTCATCTGGACATGAAACCTGCAAACGTCCTGATTAATGATCAGGGGAACTATGCTATTACCGATTTTGGTATTAGTGCCAAAAAGGGTAAGAAGAAATATTCCGACGACGATGATGTAAGTGGTACTACAGCTTATATGGCTCCCGAACGCTTCAATGTCGATTATGTGCCAGCTCCGCCGAGCGACATTTGGGCTTTAGGAGCAACACTCTATGAATTGATAACCGGCGGTGTTCCTTTCGGCGAAGAAGGTGGCGCAGGACAGGCTGTAGGGAATACGATAGGTCCCCTGCCTTATCACTTGTCCAAGGATGTTGAAGCGGTCATTACTGACTGTCTGAATCTTGCTCCAGAAAAACGTCCGTCTGCCGGGCAATTAATGAAACTGGCTGAAAAGCATCTGGAGAATGAGAAGAAGCCTCTGCCTAAGCCAAACATGACTTATCTATTGATAGGTGCAACAGCTCTTCTGATAATTGGTGGTGGCGCTTTATTGATTCCCAATATGATGGGAGACGACATTGAGGAAAGTGCCCGCGAAGAAGAATATCAGAGTTCTGCTGAAACGAGACAAGAAACTGTCGTCCAAGAACCTGTCGAAGAGAAGCCTCTCCCTGCTGGAATCCTTCATACAATCAGTGCTGCCAAGAAAGCTTTAGAAGAAGGTCACGCCTTCCTTGCTGAACATCCGGATATGATTAATTCTGAAAACGGATTAGGTGAGGACTATTATATCGAGGCTTACCAGCATTTCTCTACATTAGCAGGAAACTCTGACGTCCGTTATCCTGATAGCATCGCCCGTATGATTGATGAAGGCTGCAAAGAATCGAAAAATCAATTAATGTTGTTCTATGGCGAACTTAAGAAGCTGAGCACATTGCCCTTGGAGATGGTCTCTAAACCGGCTAAGGAACGAATGAACAAAATAGAAGGTGTCATAAATTTAGAATAAAAAGAAGTTGCAATGAGAAAAAGAATGATTGTACGAGTACTTTGGTTACTCATTTTCAGTATCCTTCCAATGAACGCTTACTCACAGAGCGCTCATGCCGTCTACCAAGAAGGTGTCAACAAGATGAAAAGCAAATCTTATAAAGAAGCAATTACGTATTTTAGGACAGCCAAGAGTATTGGTCGGGGAAACGACCAGTTAATCCGTGATTGCGACTCTAAGATCAGCGAATGTAATAGAATGTTGCGGCCGACAACGTCTAAACCGAAACAAGATCATCATTATTCTTATAAAATAGACACTTTGGAATATGAGAACCAGCTAAATGCGTTTAAGGATTCTGTGCTTTTGACGAAGAACGGAGGACTTCAACTGAAAATAATTCCTATCAGGGGTAGTTGGGAGTATAGCTGTTTCCCTGATGAGGCTCGAGAATGGTTGTCTGTCAATAGAGACGAGGAGGCGAGAGTTCCGACTTTGACCGTCTACGGACGCAGGAACTATACGACCAAAGCACGCAGTGCCGTTGTTCGGGTAAGGGGAAAAGACCACAAGGGCCGCCCGTTCAATGAATCCTTCAGAGTGTTGCAGGAAAAGGCAGACGGCCAAGATCAGACTCCCCAGCATTTAGACGTCATCCTGTCGTTACAATTCAAGAGGAAGGGAGGCAAACAGGTGGTGAAATTCCCACGCGACACACAAGTTGATATTCCTGAAAATGTTTCTTGGTGTGTTAAATCGGAATTTAAGAATAAGGAGGGACAGAATAAATTGAGCCAGATAGGCATCAATGTCTCTAATTTCTTAGTCAATCTTTTAGGTGGTGAACCTAAGACCGTCTTCTGTGATGCTGATGAGTTTGTTATCGAGACGACTCCCAATAAAAGCGGTAGCGTACGGTCTACAAACATTATTATTCCGGGAAAAGGTATTATCAACGTCTCACAAGACAAATAAACGATGCTGAACATCCAAGAGCTTGCTGATTCTGGCCAGTTATTTGATGACCATTATGCTTTAATACGCCCTTTGAGTATTGATGGCGCCACAGCTGATGTATGGCTTGCTTTAGATATGCGAACTGTATCTGAAGAAGTCCAGGCAACAGTAGTTACACAATTACCTGACGACGAAATAGAAAAAGTAGGATTAGTTGTCGCAATAAAAATCTATCGTCCCCAAAACGCACTCGACATAGAAGGAGAGCAGCGGTTCCGTGACGAGTATATGATTGTTTTCAACTGTCGTCATACGAACCTGATTCATCCTACCCATTTCTCGATATTCAAAGACACACCATACCTTGTACTTCCTTATTGTAAGTTGGGTTCTTCAGAGTTGCTTATAGGTACGAAGCTTACCGATAACGACATCTGGGATTACATATTAGACGTTTCTTCAGGCTTAGCGTATCTGCATTCTTTAGAGCCGCCCATCATACATCAGGATATAAAACCTGCAAACATCCTTTTAGACGATACCCATCATTATGCCATTACTGACTTTGGCATTAGTTCCCAGAGAGGCGGTGTACATAGCGAGTACTATGAAGGAAATAGCGGGACACTGGCGTATATGGCGCCAGAAAGATTCCTGGAAGACGCAGAGCCCATGCCGCAGAGCGATATATGGTCATTTGGCGCAACCTTGTTCGAGATACTTACTGGGCATGTGCCATTTGGTGAGGATGGGGGCAAAATGCAGGCAGAGACGGATGCGGCTGTGCCTAATTTGCCAAACGTATCTTCGGATATCAAGAAATTGATTCATGCTTGTCTTGCTAAAGAACCAGGAAACAGACCATCGGCAGAACAGATTATTGAAGCCGCAAAAGCCAGACAATATCCTGTAAAATCAAGAAAGCTTTTGTATGGCGTTCTGGCACTATTACTCGCTATTGCTATTGGCTGTGCTGCCTATTTCTTGCCTCCCCAGAAGGAGGCGCAATCTGTCTATCAGCCATCTCAGGAGGAGCTATACCAGATGGCATTAAACAGGATTGACAGCGACAATGTCGATTCCCTTCAATCTGGTATGGAACTGATGGACAGTTTAAGCAACATGAACTACATTCCTGCTATTTACCAGATGGCGTTCACTTATGGCTGGTATTCCGATAAGACCTCTGTTAAACGTAAAAAGATGTTGGGTATTGATATGGACCAAAGCTACCTGCCTACTTCAGACAGATACAGTAATAAGGCCGTAGCTCTTTTTACAAGAATCATGGAGATGAATGATTCGGCATACGCTGACATCAATGCAAATGCCATATATCGCTTAGCATGTTATTATGTCATGCCGAATAACATATACAAGTCCAATTACGAGAAAGGAAAAATGTTTCTCATACGGTCGCGTGAGTGGGCTGTCTTGGCAGGCGACCAAAACCTTATTGACAAGATAGAAAAGGGGTTAGCCTCTTTCCAAAACGAATAAATTATAGTAATGAATAGAGAATGAAAAAGCATTTATTTTTCTTATTTGCTATTTTGGCTACGACGCCTATAAAAGGACAGGTAGCAAAATGGCTAATACCTCCTGCGTATGATGATATTCATAAAGCATCAGGTACTGATCTGATTATTGCCGACTCCCTTAACAACAAAGTCTTATGGACACAATCGGGCAAACGTCTTTCCAGTACTCCTGACGTCCTGTTCCCGTTTGTAGATCATTTTGCTGTGACAACAAAACGGGGAAGTGGAACCATCACAGGCTTTTATGGTTTGGATGGCAAATTTACGCCATTGTCAAATTGTAGTGTTACCTATGCCAAACCTTATTTCTCCGATGGCTATCTTTTAGTGTTGGATGACGATTTCTATCGATTCGTAAATTCAAAGGGAGAAAAAGGCGAGGAGCAATATACGACAGCATTACCCTTCTCGAATGGATATGCCTCGTGTACGACATATAAAAATATCCAAAAGAAGAAAGACCCATACAATTTGATGATCACAAAAGAAAAAGAGCGAGTGGCATTCTTCTACGATGGAAAACAGTTTGATGACGATGACCTCGAATTCATTTCTTCTGTGAATGATGAGAATATAGGAATTGTCGTCGCCAAACATAAAGTCTATTTCTTTAATGGTAAAACCCGAGAGTTGTCACCTGTTTATGCCAGCAAAGATGAGGTCAATATAAAGAAGCAGGCAAAACTAGAGAATGAACTGCCCCTGTGTCTGATTTCTGAAACAGACACCACATATGTCCTAACGGCAAAATGTGGAAAAGAAGATAAAATACAGATACGATTTGACAATTTGTTTGTTCCGATGTCTGTATCCTCTGCAAACGAGAAGCATGAATATAGGAAGAATGAGAAACCTGAAGTTTCCTATACCTCGCCATTAAAGATTGTCGTCCAAGACAATAAATGCGGCATCAACTGGGAGAGTCAAGAGGTACTGCCTCCACAATTTGATGAGTTGATGACTTGTTTTGATAATATGGCATTCGTAAAGGTGTCTAAGAAATGCGGAATGATCAAGGTCTATAAAGATGAAAAATTCAGAATAACCATCAATAAGGGGAATCCAATAGATTTCAGACACCAGAAGTACGAAACGACCATCCGACTTGATTTGCCGAAAGCTATTTCTGCCTTTAATACAAGAATAGAGATTAATCCAAACTCCGGTTGCGAGGTTGATATGCCTTCTGGAGATAAGAAAGATACTGAAGACGGCAATTTCATCCAATACAATTGTGTGTTGAATATACCACAATCTCTCCCCGATGAAATGTACGGAGATAGTAGAAACGAAATCACATATCCGACACAAATTCTCTATGACGGACTAAAATCTCCTGTTATTCTGTCAAAGGTTAAAGCCTGGCATTATAAGTATTTCAATGTTGACGTGAATGACTCTGAAACGTCCATCAATAAAGGAACCTTGTCTTTTTCATTCGATATTAATGCAGAAAGGACACAGGGAGAAGCCGTTTATCCTACAACAGTCAATGTTCAGGCTGATTCGCTGCAATGGGAACTGGAAAAGCTCTCTGAGACTCGCTACAAGTGTAAAGTCTTTGAGTTAAATGAAGGCAACAACAATATTGTTGTACAGATATTGGAAGAAGGCTGTCCGCCGGCATCATTCCCATTTGAAGTCACCTATATCAGGCCTTCAGTCAAGAGTAAGACCAAGGGCGCTGCTAAGGAAGATGTTGTCATTAAAAAGAAAACGAGAAAATCAACCCCTACACCTACACCACATTTAGATATTTAAACAAATATGTCAAAGATTAAGATTGCTGCAACAACAGATGTTGGCAAAGAGCGTTCTAACAACGAAGATGCATATATTTTTTGTCCGGACATATCCAAGCAGGATTGGACGGGTCAAGAGGCTACTTCATACATCCCTCTAAGTGAAAATGGAGCGGTGTTGGTGGCGGCCGACGGAATGGGAGGTACTAATGCTGGCGAAGTGGCATCTGCAATTGCCACAAACACAATCAAAGACTCATTCACCTGTGAAAATGTCGCCCGTTTACGAGCCGACAGTAAGAGCATCCCTGCATTCCTCACCGCTTGCATAGAAAAAGCTGACAAGGCCATCATTCAAAAGACTTATGACAATCCCGACACGCTTGGTATGGGCACTACCATCGTTGTGTGCTGGGTGTTAGGTCAGAAGGCGTATATAGCTTGGTGCGGTGACAGCCGCTGTTATCTTTATCGTCCGCAAGAGGGGCTTAAGCAGCTCACCAAGGATCACTCTTTGGTGCAGGAAATGGTTGACAAGGGTGAGATTACTGAGGAAGAAGCATTCACTCATCCCGATAGCAACATTATTACAAGAAGCCTTGGTGATACAGACTCACTGGCAACACCCGACGTGATGGACTATGACATCAAGCCCGGCGATACGATTTTGTTGTGTAGTGACGGTCTGTGCGGCTATTGTACTGACCAGCAAATAGAGGCGGTGTGTGCCCGCTATTATGCTGACGTCACGCAATGTCGTGACGAATTGTTGAAGTGCGCGCTTGATATGGGAGGATACGACAATATTTGCATTGCATTGGCGTCGTTCATTGCTGATGACCAGACTGCGCCCTCTCGTCCGTCGAGCGGACAGGGAATACTACAGTTTTTCAAACGTCTTTTGAATCTCGGATAATGATTAAATGGCTAATATGAACATCATGATGTGTAAAAACAAGATAAGGGTAGCCTTCTTTATTCTTTTTTCTTTATTATTTAGCCCCGTAGGGGCGCAAAGCCAGTGTGGCATTGAGAACACTGCTTTCAAGAGTGGCGAACGGCTGACCTACAACCTCTATTTCAACTGGAAGTTTGTATGGTTCAAGGTGGGTATTGCCACTATGAACACCGACTTCACCACCTTTGAAGGTAAGCAGGCGTGGCGCTCCAGTTTGGTGACGGGCGGCAACAAGCGTCTTGACAAGTTCTTCGTCATGCGCGACACGCTCTTGTCATACTGTAATACCGACCTGTCGCCGCTCTATTTCCGCAAAGGGTCGTTCGAAGGTAAACGCTATTATGTCGACGAGATATGGTATAGTTACCCTCGCGGCAATTGTCACCTGAAGAAACACGCCATCACGTCGAGCGGTGAGCACCTGTGGGGCGAGAACACCTATAAGCAGTGTATCTACGATATGATGTCAATCTTCTTGAGGGCCCGCAACTTTGATGCTAAAGGCATGAAGGAAGGCGACATCATACAACTGCCCATCAGCGACGCCACCCATCTGAATAACGCCTGGCTACAGTTCCGGGGACGTGAAACGTTCAAGGTCGAGGATACCAAAGAGAAGTTCCGTTGTCTGGTCTTCTCGTTCTTTGAACGTGAGGACGGCAAGAACCACGAGCTGATTCGCTTCTTTGTTACCGACGATAAAAACCATATTCCCGTGCGCCTCGATATGTTCCTCTCTTTTGGCTCGGCCAAAGCCTACCTGAAGAACTACAAAGGCGTTCGCGGTGAGATGACATCAAAGGTGAATTAGCCGGCAGCACCCACACATTTCAGGTTCTTCTGTAACTGCTGGGTCGAGCTCGCACCGACAAGCACCGAGGTAACACCCGCCTGTTGCAGAATCCAGGCTAAGGCCATCTCGGCCAGCGTCTCCCCACGACTTTGCGCCACTGTGTTCCAGTGGCGTATTTTGTTTTCTACCTCGTCTGTCAGCATGTCGGGACGCAGGAATTTCCCTTTCGACATACGCGAGTCCTCTGGTATGCCGTTCAGGTAGCGGTCGGTGAGCAGTCCCTGTGCCAACGGTGAGAACGAGATGAAGCCGACCCCGTTTTCGCGGCATAAGTCGAGGATGCCCGACTCCTGTGGTTCGCGGTCAAGCATGTTCAGTCGCCCCTGATAGATCAGGCAGGGCACGTCGCGCTGCTTCAGGTATCCGAAAGCAAAGCGGGTAGCCTCTAATGGCCAGCGCGAGATGCCTACATACAGCGCCTTGCCCGCACGGACGACGTCGACCAGCGCCTGCAGTGTCTCTTCTAACGGCGTCTCCGGGTCGTAGCGGTGACTGTAGAAGAGGTCAACGTAATCTAAGTGCATACGCCTGAGCGACTGGTCGAGACTGGCCATCAGGTACTTTCTCGACCCCCAGTTGCCGTAAGGGCCAGGCCACATATCGTAACCCGCTTTCGTCGCAATGAACAGCTCGTCGCGATAAGGCCGGAAACTGTCGTCCATCAGCCGTCCCATCGTCTCCTCTGCCGAGCCGTAGGGAGGGCCGTAGTTGTTGGCCAGGTCGAAGTGGGTGATGCCCTGGTCGAAGGCGTAATGTGTTATCTCGCGGCTGCGCTCGTAGGCGTCTACACCACCGAAGTTATGCCAAAATCCGAGCGACACCTTCGGCAGCAGCACGCCCGTACGTCCGCATCGTTGGTACTCCATCCTCCCATCGTAACGTTGAGGGTTTGCAAGGTAATTGTTCATTAGCAGTTTGTTTGATTTGTGCTTGCAAAGGTACAACATTCTGCTGACATCCCCCGTCAAATTCGCCACTTTTCTTTAGTTAAAAAGCCTTAAGGCGAATTTCCATAATAATCCGTAATTTCCATAATAAACTCTTATTCTTTTATCATTACTGAGGGAATCTTTGTCTGGCCTGAAGGAGAGTCCATGAAAGTCCGTATAGTCCGATGCAAACCAAAAAGCGCTTCGCATGCGCGTGCGCGCGTATACATACAGGACTGAAGTTTGGTGACACCTCTTACACCAAGCCTGAGAATCAGTGAGTTACAGTGATGCTTGCCCGCACCAATGGTTGCACCAGTGGTCGCACCAATGCCCACACCAACCCTTCCCGTCAATGTTTCACGCCAAAGGTTGAAAACGTACAAGCCGCTTGTGAAAATTTCGCGACCGCTCGTAAAAAAATATAAGCCTCTCGTAAATGTTTCACGGCCTGCCAATACTTCCTGGTGTCACCTCTGGTGCGACTATAGGTGCGACTATAGGTGCGACTCACCTCGAAAAATTAGGTGCTGACTATCAGGCGGTTAAGTGCCAGGTGTAAGAGGTGTCACCTATTGTTTTTATATAAGTTCACAGTAGGTTCTTCGTAGAGCGAAGCGGCAGAGCTGAGCGCCGCTGTGCACTCGAGATTATAGCGCTTCAACTTCGTTAATCGGTAATTCTGTTCTGCCATATTGCGTGTCTTTTTTGAATTATGCCGCAAAGATAGCATTTATTTTTCACAATTGCTCATATTTTGGCAAAACCTTCACCTATTTTACAAATATAGAGTCAACCTGCAAGTGTTCGCAAGGGCTCGTGGCGCGACAACTTTCTTTTTTTGCCCTTTCTTTTTTGCCACATTTTCTTGCAACATCCGAAAATAATTGTTACCTTTGTCGCCGAGTTGCCCAGCAGCGTCGTGCGCGGCTCTGTGCAATAAAGGCTTCTCATACTTTTCGAAGATGAGCGTTTTGCGCGTATTTGTCCTCTATTGAAACGTGGAAAACTTCAAGCAACGGACGATATGCAATAGCGTTCACACTTTTTTGGTGTATTTTCACCCCATCATCTTTGGTGGGATAATTATACCATGGGGCGTGGACTATTGCGTCGTTATGTTGCAAAGGTAATTTCCACGACCCCAATAGAATAATGATGCGATGCGTCCACGCATTCTTTTTTTCGGTATGATTATTCACATTAAACTTATAGACAAAGATGAAAACAAAACAATTACTATTAATCTTTACACTCCTACTTCCGATAGGAACATAGGCGGAGGTATATACAGACCCAGATACCAATATTGAGTATTCATATAATGTAAGTAATGGTACAGCGAGTGTAAGGGGAGGGTCGAAGTCAGGAGCTGGTAACCCAGATGCGACAGGAGAAAAAGAAGATAACAAAGAAAACGCCGACCAGGGTACATACTTTCAGATGTATGGATGAAGTCTGGTCGCAACTCAAAGCACTTGCCAAGGAATGTGGCATAAGCCTGAACCGCTATCTGACCGAGACAGGCTTGAAGCATCATCCCCGGCAGCGGCTCACCAGGGATGAGGTCGAGGCCCTTAACTCCCTTGTCTTTGCAAGAACGGATCTGATAAGAATCACCAGCGTCCTTTCCAAGAAAACGGAAGAGGAAAAGTTGAA
>JAEEGL016590147.1_pt1 | contig 35886 bp, 27 predicted proteins | sample 9134231 | NCBI WGS metagenome assembly JAEEGL01 (sample SAMN16246548, study PRJNA631951) | gut metagenome | biome: gut microbiome; feature: rumen; material: fiber-attached | host: Bos | place: Iran: Karaj | collected 2018-10
GGAAACGTGCAACTATCATCGACGCACAAGACCCCTGGGATAATTTCAATGTGCCGGAAATCAAGACGGGAACAATCAAGGCGGCGGACGGAACAACTGACCTTTACTACAGACTCATCCTCCCCACAAACTTCGACTCTACAAAAAAGTACCCGGCTGTCGTTTATGTATATGGCGGACCACACGCCCACAATATCGATGCCACACGCCATTGGGGCGTACGCGGATGGGACATCTGGATGGCACAGAACGGCTACGTGATGTTCTGCCTCGACAACAGGGGAAGCGAGCACCGGGGACTGGACTTTGAGCAGGCCACGTTCAAGCACCTCGGAAAAGAGGAGATGAAGGACCAACTCAAAGGAGTAGATTACCTCAAGTCTTTGCCGTACGTTGATGCAGACAGAATCGGTGTTCACGGATGGAGCTTCGGAGGGTTTATGACCACCAGCCTTATGACCACCTACCCGGATGTATTCAAGGTGGGCGTTGCAGGAGGACCGGTCATCGACTGGAAATACTATGAGGTGATGTATGGAGAACGCTATATGGAAACACCTCAGTCCAACCCACAGGGATATGCTGAGTCAAGCTGCCTCAACAAAGCAGCAAATCTCAAAGGCAGACTCCTCATTATCTATGGTGGTAACGACCCGGTATGCGTTCCTCAGCACACCCTATCATTCATCCGTGCATGCATCGACGCAGACACCTATCCCGATCTCTTCACCTATCCAGGCGACGAGCACAACATGATGGGTACAGACCGAGTTCATCTGCACAAAAAAATCACCCAGTATTTCAACGACTTCTTGAAATAAACGACAGTGAACAGCAAACAATGTAATTACCCCATCCACAGCATTGGTCCTGGCTGGGGTTGTGTTATTTATCCTTACTCAAACGAAAACTGCTATTGTCAGACTGATCATAAAGCATTCATCATACTATCCCCAAAAGTAAAAAGGGGCACACAGTATCTTTTCTTCTGAAACACACTCAAAATCAGGACAAAATGAAAGCAAAAGAATATGAGCATCAATAAAAAAACCGTTTATAGCATGCTTAGAACGAAAAAAAAAACACGTTCTAAGCACGCTATAAACGGTTTTTTGATTAACTTTGTAATCGAAAACCATAAAATTCACGTTATGCTTATAGGAAGAAAAGCCGAAAAAAAGAATTGCTAAGAGCATACAATTCGGATTACTCCGAATTTGTTGCTGTCACAGGCAGAAGGCGTGTTGGAAAGACATTCCTCGTAAGAGAAACATTTAATTACAAGTTTGCTTTCCAACATTCTGGATTGGCAAATCAGAACACCCGTTCTCAACTGCGTGAGTTCCGTCTTTCGCTCATCAAGAGCGGAATGAAGAAATGCAGGATTCCAACAGACTGGTTCGACGCATTTTTTCTATTGTCGGAATTGCTTGACAGCATGGCTGACAAAAAGAAAGTAGTTTTTATTGACGAGCTGCCATGGATGCTCCACGCTCAAATTTTGTTTCTGCATTAGAGCATTTCTGGAACGGATATGCATCAGCTAAAAAGGATGTGTTACTTATCATTTGCGGGTCTGCAACCTCCTGGATAATAAACAATGTATTCCGTAACCATGGAGGCCTTCACAACCGTGTCACATATCGAATATACCTTGCGCCATTCTCCTTGAGCGAATGCGAGCAATATATCCATAGTCAACATCTTGAGATGAGCAGATATGATATTTTGGAAGGATATATGGTTATGGGAGGAATACCATTCTACTGGTCTTTGCTTGAACGGGGGAAAAGTCTATCTCAGAATATTGACTCGCTCTTCTTCTCTACCAAAGGAAAGCTGCACTATGAGTATAGCGAATTGTATCACTCCCTCTTTAAGAATCCCGAACTATATATTAAAGTGGTATCAGTTCTTGGAACAAAAAAACGGGAATGACACGAGAAGAAATTATTTGCGAGGGGAATATTACGAATAACGGTATGCTGACAAAGGTGTTGGAAGATTTGGAAGCATGCGGTTTCATTCGCAAGTACAGTTATAAAGGCATCAAACGGGGAACGTTTATTTTCCAATTAATTGACAACTACACTCTTTTTTATTATAAGTTTATAAAAGGGCATGATGGGGAAGATGATAATTTCTGGAGCAACAGCATCAACACCCCACTACGCAATGCGTGGGAAGGACTTGCGTTTGAACGTGTATGTTTTGAGCATGTCAAGCAAATAAAACAGGCACTGGGAATAGCAGGGGTTTCTACAAAATTATTCTCGTGGAAGGTAAAAGACGACCCAGAATATGGGGCTGGAGCACAGATAGATATGGTAATTGACAGAGCTGATAACATCATGAATCTCTGCGAAATGAAATTTTCCACAGGCGAATATGCAATAGAGAAGACGGATGATGAAAACCTGCGCCACAAAACTGCACGTTTCATCAAATCTCTAAATTCTTTTAAAGCCATACATCTGACACTCATCACACCATTTGGGATAAAGCAGAATATGTATCAGTTTAGCGTACAAAATGTTATTACATCTGAAGACCTGTTTAAAGAATAATTTGGCTGTGCATAAGCTCGCTATTTAAGGAGCATTCCAAAATCAGAATTTATAGAACACCCCATAATTGAAGCGTGAAATAACAATGCGGGTATAGTGTAACGGCAGCACACAGGTTTTCGGGGCCTGAATGTCAGCTTCGAATCTGAGGCGCCAGAACCAGGCTGCTGCCAAGATTCGCAAGGCAGAGAATGCCCGTCGCGAAGCTGCCAAGGCTGCGAAGGAGTCTCGCCCGCTCAGTGCCAAGAAACGCCGTTTCCTGGAAGACAAGAAGAAATAATATCCTGTACAGTAATAAGAATTTAGGTTTCTGAAGTATAGATGGGAGTTTTTTCCTATACTCTCCCACCTATTTCTTAATATTATCCCAGTACTTATTCTGAGAGGGATTCAAATCGCTGAGAATGGTATATACTTTCTCTTTCTCGTTAGTAGTGCCATGCTCTTTATACACGTTGACAATCTCGTCACGTTTGAAGTCGGAGAAAATAGCAGGAAGCTGGCTCAACGACTTGTTGCCATGTGCCTCCTTCAACAGCTCTATCGACTCGGTGATGGCAGTACGACCACGGTCTGCGTTGTTAGTCATCTCATCCAGGCCCAGGCGATGGTATTTATACTGCAACTGGCGGAATGGCTCCATAGATGACTCAACGTAATCGTTGATGATGGCATGACGGTTACGGTCGTCAGTAAACGCCTTCCAACCGGCACTGCCGAACGTCTGAGCGTTGTTAACAATTTGTTCCACAATGCTAAGAACAGCAGTACCACCTAATGGAGAAAACGTGTCGAGGTCCAGTCCGATGAACAAATAAGCGTAATATGCCATCAGTGCTGTCAACTCATAGTTCATGTTCGTCAGGTTGAATTCCAGCTGGTCGAACTCCTGATAGTTGAAGTTGAAGTTGTTGTCACGCATGGAAAAAACCGTTGTATTGTAATTCGAGTTATAAACCGGACGACTCAGCTGAAACAGGCATTCTCCCACGAACGCATTCTCCTCAGGTTTGTACTGCTTGATGGTGATGTTCATCGTGCAGTCTATACGCTCCTCCTCCTTATACTGAAGGTCAGTCCACGCACGGTTATTCATAAACTCATTCAAAGCAGTCTCCAAAGTTTTGAACACACTTGTGTTCGTGCCTTGTATCTGGCTATGGATTACCTTGATTTTGCAGTTCAACTCCTGAGCTGACAAACTTCCGGAAACAAACCCCAGAAGCCCAATCAATATCGCTATAGAAATTCTTCTCATAAAAAGACTAAATTCATTCTAAATTTATTCGCTTTCTTATAAAACCGAGAGTGCGGTTTCTATTTAGACGCCATTTATGTACGGCCAGACATTCCAATTCGGTTGTCTGCATAACAAAGTCCTGCAAAAAGAACCACCCAAACCTCAAAAACAAGCCACCATCTCATCCACAATATCCTTCGCCACCTCGGTCTTCTCCTTCAACGGGAAGGGTTTAGTGCTCAAATCCTTGCGGATGACTGTGATTTTATTCGTATCATGACGGAAACCCGCCCCTTTGTCTCTCAAGGAGTTCAGAACAATGAAATCCAGATTTTTCTTGGCCAGCTTATGCTCAGCGTTCAACTGCTCGTTGTCTGTTTCCAAAGCAAATCCCACCAGCACCTGGCCATCTTTCTTCATTCCTCCTAACGCAGCAGCAATATCCTTAGTCGGTTGCAGCGTGATGGTCATCTCGCCCTTACGCTTGATTTTGCTATCCGCCGTCACAGACGGTGTGAAATCAGCTACGGCCGCACACAAGATGCCTGCATCAGCATGAGGGAACACCTCCGTGGCGGCAGCATACATTTCTGCCGCACTCTCCACATTGATTACATGGATGTTGGCATCCAAATCCGACGGGACTACAGCCACAGGACCTAAAACCAGCTCAACTTGTGCACCGCGACGGGCACATTCCTGCGCCAATGCGAATCCCATCTTACCCGACGAGTAGTTACCTATAAAACGGACTGGGTCTATCTTCTCGTATGTCGGTCCGGCGGTAATCATCACCGTCTTACCAGACAAATCACCACAGCCAGCCTGCTGCTCAAAGAATTCGTCAAGCACCTTCACTATCACATCCGGTTCCTCCATGCGGCCCTTTCCTTCCAAATGGGAAGCCAAAAAGCCAGTACCCGGCTCAATGATATGATTACCATACGACAGAAGTGTTTTTAAGTTCTGCTGGGTAGACGGATGGGCATACATATCCAGGTCCATGGCTGGTGCCACAAACACTGGTGCCTTCATCGACAGATAAGTGGTAATCAGCATATTGTCAGCCACTCCGTGTGCCATTTTGCCGATAGTTGAAGCTGTGGCGGGGGCAATGAGCATCGCATCGGCCCAAAGACCCAGTGCCACATGGGAATGCCATGTGCCGTCACGTTGGGCAAAAAACTCACTCACTACCGGCTTGCTCGTCAATGCAGACAACGTGATAGGGGTAATGAACTCCTTGCCTGCCGGCGTAATCACCACCTGCACCTCAGCACCGGCCTTTATCAACTGTCTGATAATCAAACATGATTTATAAGCCGCGATGCTGCCTGTAATGCCCAGCACAATCTTCTTTCCTTTCAGCATATTTTTTGCTTTTATTCTTATTTGAAATTCTTATTGTATGTCTCAGTTATTGAAAGTCACAATTATTCAGAACATCTAAATTCTATACCAGATACCTCTCTAAACTATAATCTCATTAAACTTTCAACTAATAACTATTTGTACTTCAGCCGCAGCGCCTCTACCACTTGCTTCGTGTTTAAAGGGAAATCCCCCTGACGAATCCAATTGAAGAAATTCGGGTCCTTATGAACCACATCCTCCACACGCTCGTTCTTATGCTTGCCGAATGTGAAGATTTCCTTGCCATCCTCGTCCAAAGCCACCCGGCCGGCCAAATCCACATTCTTGCCCATCATTGAAAACTCAGAAAGAAAGGTCACGTCATTCTCCAATTCTTCCGGATAGTGGTCCAACTGCGCCTGAAGCACATCATAGGTGGCCTCCGTGTCAGCAGATGCATGATGGGCGTCAACCAGTTCCTTGCCGCAGTAAAACTTCAACGCGGCAGCAAGGGTCCGCTTCTCCAACTTATGGTAGATGTTCTGCACATCGATGAATCGAACGCCACTCATGTCCACATTCACGCCAGCACGCAAAAACTCCTCAACCAGCAAGGGAATGTCAAAACGGTTAGAGTTGTAACCGGCCAGGTCACAATCCTTGAACACATTATTAAATAGAGTCTCTGCACACTCCTTGAACGTCGGACAGTCTTTCACATCAGCATCGGTGATGCCATGCACCGCTGTCGTTTTTGCGGGAATCGGAATCACATTGCCCAACATGTCGGCAGGCTTAATGCGTAGCGTCTCCTTCTCTTCCCTGCCATCGGGAAACACCTTGATATAGCTCAGCTCTAAAATATGATCCTTCGACACATCCAGACCAGTCGTTTCCAAGTCAAAGAAAATCAAAGGACGGCTCAATTTCAGTTTCATATATTTCTATAACGTTTGAGTCCAAAATATATTGTTAACAAGCACCCTTATCAGCACTTATCAATGTAAAACGAAAGAATGAAGGACTCCCTCAACAAACAAGGCAATCCTCCATTCCTATAAGATAACTTTCTTCTACGATATACGTTCAAATAAATCAATTTGAGCATTATCCCCAAAAGTATATTGCAAAACTTATTCGTTCAGCATCATCGGCATCAACAGCATAAGCAAGTCCTCGCCTTCCTCCTGCTCGGCAGGTACTACCACACCGGCACGGCTTGGATCAGCCAACTGAAGGATAATGTTGGTAGATTCCATCGTGTTCAGGATATCAAGCAGGAACGTACCCTTGAAGCCGATGTTCATCGGGTTGCCCGTGAAGTCGCAAAGAATATGCTCCTCTGCAGAGGTTGAATAATCGATGTCCTGAGTCGATATTGTCAGGCTGTTGTTCTCCATGTGAAGCTTTGTCAGAGATGTGCTTGTACTTGCAAACACCATTGTACGACGCAGCGCTCCAATCATCGCATCGCGGTCAACGGTCACATGATATGGGTTATCACTTGGAATCACACTATTATAATTCGGATAACGTCCTACAATCAGACGGCAAGCCAGTGTATAACTGTCAACCTTGACTTCTGCGTTCTTCTCATCAAAGCGAATTTCAGCATCGCCTTCTGCCTTGGACAGAATGTCCTTCAGCATCTTTGCCGGCTTCTTCGGGAGAATGAACGAAGTGGACTGACCGGACTTAACGTTCGTATTGCGGTCGCGAACCAACTTGTGACCGTCACTGGCTACAAACGTGATACTTTCCTCAGTAATATCAAAATAGATACCGTTCATTACCGGACGGAGCTCGTCGTCAGCCGTAGCAAACAAGGCGCGAGAGATACCATTGGAAAGAATCTCACCTGGTATCGTGATTGACTGAACGTCATCGGCGATACCCATTGGAAGCGGATACTCAGCGGCACTCTGACCTACGAAACTGCTCTTACCATTCTGATAAGTCACCTTCACCTCGAAAGTATCTTCGTTCACGTCCAAGGTAATCGGCTGCTCATAAAGTTCCTTCAAACCGTTAATAATCGTAGAGGCCTTAATCGCAAAACGTCCACTGCCAGACGCATCGTCCAGCACCAACGTAGATACCAAAGTCGTCTCGCTGTCTGATGCCGTCATCTTCAATTGGTTCCCTTCAACCTCAAACAGGATGCTCTCCAAAATAGTCAACGTGCTCTTTGTGTTAATCACGCGGCTCAATGCCTGCAAACGCGCATAAAGCGCTGTGCTTGATACTTGAAATCTCATGAGTATGTTAGTTTTTGTTTATTTCTAAGCCTTATTTAACCATCTTAAATGGGTCAGTTTCTCGTTTCCTGGATGAATGTTTTTGTCTACAGGTTAACGATAATGTCAAATATCATACAAAGATATAAAATGTTTTCCAAATTTTTGAAAAAAACACAATAAAAATTATTATTTTAAAGAAGTTTTTCGTAAATTCGCACTATAAATTCAAATTTAACCCTAAAAACGATTAATAATAAAGACAAAATGGAACTACAAGGAAAAGTCATTTTCATTTCTGAGCCGAGACAAGGCGTATCGAAATCAACAGGCAATCCATGGATGACGCAGGACTATGTAATTGAAACGCATGAGCAGTATCCAAAAAGAATGATGTTCAACGTATTCGGGGAGGACAAAATCAAGCAATTCAATATTCAGTTGGGAGAAGAGCTGAATGTTTTTTTCGACATTAACTGTCGCGAATATCAAGGTAAATATTTCAACGATATAAGGGCGTGGCGCGTCGACAGAGTGGATCCGAACAATCCTGCTCCTGCCTCCATACCGGCATCTGGTTCTATTGCCGGACCAGCTCCAGCCCCGGGATACGCACCACAGGCACCTCAGCAACCATTCCCACCTCAGCAGACAGCACAACCCACTCAAGGATATGCACAACAGGCTCCGTTCCAGGCTCCACAAAATCCGGGTTTTCCTCCACAAAGTGACGATGAGAACCTTCCGTTCTAATGCCTATCCAACATAACTGCTAATAACACAAAAAAGGATGAGTTTTGATGGCTCATCCTTTTTTACTTATTTTGTTGAGACTGTCTCTTTGTATGGCAGTCTTATCAACCGTTCCTTTTAGTTCCACAAGAACTTCACGCCCCACCTTTCTCTCCCATCCGTTGCCGCACAGCCTCAAACAATAAAATTGCCGTACTCACCGACACATTCAGCGAGTCGAGGCTTCCAAGCATCGGTATTCGAATATGACGTTGAGCTGCATCCCGCCACTGATCCGTCAGTCCTGTCGACTCTGTGCCCATCACTATAGCGGTCGCACACCTCATGTCCGTGTCGTAATACACCTCTGAGTCCTGCAACTGAGCGGTCAGAATCTGAATGCCCTTGGATTGCAAGAATTGAATACATTCCGCAGATGTGGCCACAGCACATGGCATGGTAAAAACGGCTCCGATACTGGCCCTAATCACGTTGGGGTTATACAAATCGGTCAGCGCATCACAAAAGATTACAGCGTCGGCATTAGCTGCATCCGCACTTCGAAGAATTGCGCCCAAATTACCGGGTTTCTCAACCCCCTCTGCTACCACCACCAACGGAGCAGCAGACAGCGAAAGGTCCTTCAAACTGGCAGAGCGCGCATGGATGACTCCCAACACCCCTTCCGTACCCTCACGGTAAGCCATCTTGCCATATACAGCTGCTGTCACATGGAAAACTGCTCCTTCGCCAACCAGTCCCATCAACTCATCCATTTCCGCATCGTCATGTGCCACATCGTCACAAATATACAACGACTCTGCCTGATAACCATGACGGAGACAATGAAGCAACTCGCGCAAGCCCTCCACCACGAACAGTCCCCGCTTACGACGCTCAGAAGATTTCTGGCTTAAAGCCACAACCTGCTTCACCCGCGCGTTCTGCAGACTACTGATTTTCTCACAATTATTTTGCATGTCTTTTCTTGCCTCAAACTATTGAATTCCAACTAATACTTAAACGAACTTCCTCCCAAAAACTCTTTCAGCAACGATGTAGGAGGCAACGCCTTGTCGCTTATCGGTTCAAAGAAACTAAGGAACTTCGACAATACATTTGCCATTGCATATTCAGGGCGGTTCTCATGAACCGACTCCAACTGAGGCAAAGCAAAATTACGAAGCACAGCTAACTCATAAATCAACGCGCTGTTGAACATCACATCTGCATTTTCCTGGAAAGGGAAAATCCATTTGTTCTCACCACGACGGACGCTTGGCCAGCGGGCAATCGTATCTATAGCACTGGCACCACGGAACTGGCTGTCACGGACAATTCGACGGATAAGGCGGCTGTCGGTCGTCGGGATATAGTTGTGGTCGTCTAATTTGATAGCCGTCAAAGCGGAGATATAAATTCTGAATTTCTCATCCTCAGGAATACCCTCCGACATCAGAGGATTCAAACCATGGATACCTTCCAGCACCAGCACCATATTGTCCTCAAGACGCAATTTCTTACCACTCATCACGCTCTTGCCCATCGAAAAGTTATAGGAAGGCAACTCAATCTCCTCACCTTGAAGCAACTGAGCAATCTGACGATGGTATAAATCCAAATTTAGCGAGTAGATGGACTCATAGTCATAATCACCGTTCTCGTCCTTAGGAGTCTGGTCACGGTCCACAAAATAGTCATCGAGCGAAATCAAACGGGGTTTCATGCCACAGGTCATCAGCTGAACGCAAAGGCGCTTACTGAATGTGGTTTTACCGCTTGAAGAAGGACCGGCCACCAAAATCACCTTCACATGCTTACGGGCAGCAATAATTTCCGCTATCTGGCTGATGCGTTTTTCTTGCAATGCCTCTGCTATTATTATCGCCTCGGTAGCATATCCCAGACGTACTATTTCGTTCAGTTGCCCAACTGTTGAGACACCGATTTTGTCAAGCAACTGATGGTCTAAGGCAAAGGCGTTCAGCATCTTCTCCTGCTTCACTATCTCAGGAAAACGACCATCCTCCTGTGGGATGCGAAGCAACACACCGTCATAATATTTCACAAGGTCGAAACTCCACAGATACTCGGTAGAAGGAACCAAAGGTCCGTAGTAATAGTCAATTGTGTCGTCCAGCTTGTAATAATGACTGTACAAGTTGCCCATGCCTTCAATCAGTTTGGCCTTGTTCTCCTGACCTCCGTCACGGAACAGCTTCACGACTTCCTCTGTCTCGCTTTCCAAACGGTGGAACGCCAAATTCAAGGAGATGATTTCCTGCATACGCTGTTTCAGACGCTGGGCCAGCTCCAGGGTCACCGGTTCTGTCCCGCCATTGGCTCCGGGCAAGCACAACTTATAGAAATATCCTTTCGAAACGGGAGCCTCAACCATCAGCTTTCCACCAGGGTAAAGGTCTCGAACAGCCTTATAGAGCACGAACGTCAAAGAACGCATGTAAACCTTGCGGCCTGGAGCACTGTCTACATCCAAGAACTCAATAGTCTTCGAACTAAACACCCGGAAACGAAGTCCTTCCAGACGATTGTTTATCAAGGCACATATCGGTTTGTGCTTGAACTGAAGAGCAAAGGCATCATATATGTCGGTCAGCATTGTACCGAACTCAAAAGACAACGTTTCACCGTTGTTCTTGCATTTTATCTGTACCATGTAGTTTTTGTTTTAGATTTATGGCATTATTTTAGTTTTGAGGGCGATTTCTCTATGTATGGACTTTTCGCCTTGTATTTTGGGTATAAAATTACAAAAAATTATTCACTTTTCTTCTCTTTTATAAGAAATTTACAAAAAATCGGGCTCCAAACAACGAAAACCACCTAAAAAATAAGTAACTTTGCTTAATTTCCATAACTAAAAACTGAAAACTATTATTCATGTTCAAGACATTGCTTAAAAACGTGGGGGAATTTAAACGCGCGTCTATTCTGACCCCTATATACACATCGATGGAAGTCTTGGTCAGCGCTTTCATCCCTTATGTCACCGCCTCCATTATTGACAAAGGCATCAACGGAGGAGAATCAGGAAACGGCGACATGAACAACGTCTGCTTATACGGAGGACTCATGCTGGCCTTGGCTTTTCTCTCCCTTTTCTTCGGAATCAGAGCAGGGACCAATTCGGCATACGCTTCCACTGGTTTTGCATACAACCTTCGAGATGCCATGTACAAAAACATTCAGACATTCTCCTTCTCTAACATAGACAGGTTCTCTTCATCCGGGCTCATCACGAGGATGACCACAGATGTGAGCAACCTGCAGAACGCCTTCCAGCAAATCCTCAGAGCATCTGTCAGAGCACCGCTTAACCTCATCTTCAGTATCTTTATGTGCGTGCTCATCAACTGGAAGACAAGCATCATCTTCATCGTGGCAATGGTCATTCTTGGATGCGCGCTCTTCTTCATCATCACAAAGACTGTGAAGCTCTTTTCCCAAGTATTCGTAAAATACGACGACCTCAACAAGTCGGTGCAGGAAAACGTACAGGCTATCCGCGTGGTCAAGGCTTTCGTAAGGGAGGACTATGAGAACAAGAAATTCAAAAAAGCTGCAGAATCACTCTATAAGCTCTTCGTCAAGACCGAGAGCCTACAGGCACTCAACCACCCCATCATGAACCTCGTCGTATACGGATGTATCATAGCGCTCTCGTGGTTCGGTGCACATTTCATCGTCGGCGGGGAACTCACTACCGGTGAACTCACCTCAATGTTCGCGTATGTCATGACTATACTCACTTCACTCATGATGCTCACCATGATTTTCGTAACCATCACCATGAGTGCGGCTAACGGAAAACGTGTATGCCAGGTGTTAGACGAAAAAGCCGACATCACATCACCAGACAACGCTGTAACTACCGTCAAGGACGGTAGCGTGGAGTTCCTGGATGTATCATTCTCCTACAACCAAGCCATCGCCGACGAGGACGGAGAGGTCAAGAAGTCTGTTACCAGACCAGCGCTACAACACGTATCCTTCCGTGCCGAACCAGGAGAAACCATCGGAGTCATCGGAGGTACTGGATGCGGAAAGTCAACGCTCGCCAGCATGATCAGCAGGCTGTACGACGTGACTCAAGGAATGGTCAAAGTGGGAGGAATAGACGTTAGGCAATACGACGTAACGGCATTACGCAATGATGTTTCCATGATTCTTCAGAACAACATTCTTTTCTCCGGAACCATCCTTGACAACCTAAGATGGGGAAAGACTGACGCCACGCTCGAAGAATGTAAACAGGCATGTGAACTGTCACAGGCCAGCGAGTTCATCGAACAGATGCCGCAGCAGTACGACACCGTCATAGAACAAAACGGTGCCAATGTGTCGGGAGGACAAAAACAACGGCTTTGTATCGCCAGGGCATTGCTCAAGAAGCCCAAGGTGCTCATTCTTGACGACTCCACAAACGCATGCGACACGGAGACGGAGGCCAAAATACTCGATGCCTTCAATCACAAGGTGCCAGACATCACCAAAATCATCATTTCCCAGCGCATACATAGTGTGCAGCATGCCAACCGCATCATTGTCATGGACAGCGGACAAATCAACGGCATCGGCACTCACGAACAACTTCTCAAAACAAACAAAATATATCAGGAAATCCACAAACTCCAAATGGAAGCCGCAGGAGACTTCGACCCCAAACAATAAGGAAATCAAATAAAAAGGAAAAACAAATAGTTCTTCAAACTATTAACCAAATTTCCTCTCAACCATAAAATAAAATCCCACTCAACTCTAAACTATAAACTCTCAACTATGGCCCGACAATTCAATATAGGAAGAGGTCCTGGACAAGGCCGCGCCAACAACTTTGGTGCTAAGATGACAAAAGAAAGCTGGAAGACAATCAAGCGAGTCTTTGCCTATGTCTTCAGAAGCTACAAATGGTCATTCCTTGTCGTGCTTGCGTGCATTCTTGTCACGTCTGTCACGACACTCGCCTCGACACTCTTCACCAAATCGCTTATTGACGACTACGTCACGCCTATGGTGGCAACACACAGCTCCGACTACCAACCGCTCGCAAAGGCACTTATCAAGCTCGCGGCAGTCCTCATTGTCGGAATCGCCTGCTCTTATCTCAACAACCGACTTATGATCAACGTGGGACAAGGAACACTGTTACGACTCAGGAAAGACCTCTTTGAGCACATGGAGCAGCTACCCATCAAATATTTCGACCAACACCCGCACGGAGACATCATGTCCGTATACACAAACGACGTAGACACTCTCCGACAGATGATTAGCGGAAGCATACCTATGGTTTTCTCCTCAATCATCACCATCTCCGTCACCTTTGTCAGCATGGTCGTTCTTTCCATACCGCTGACACTGCTCGTCATTATTATGACCTGCCTCATGGTCTTCGTTACCCGCAAACTCGGAGAACGGTCAGCCAAGCACTTCAAAATTCAGCAGACAAGCCTCGGAGCCATGAATGGATACGTGGAGGAAATGCTCAACGGACAAAAGGTCATCAAGACGTTCTGCCACGAGGATGAGTCCATACAACAATTCCAGCAACTCAACCAAGCTTTGAGAGAAAGCGGATATCAGGCAAACAAAGCGGCGAACATCGTCATGCCAATCAACGGAAACCTATCAAACCTCATCTATGTAATGGCGGCTATTCTCGGAGGGTTTATCGCGCTATCACCCTCTTTGTCGACTCTTTCGTTCACAACGCTCACTGTCGGAACACTCGTCGCATTCCTGACACTCATCAAGAACTTCACGCAGCCGGTCAGCCATGTCAGCCAGCAAATCAACAGTGTTATCAACGCACTTGCTGGAGCGGAACGAGTGTTCAACCTCATGGACGAGAAGCCGGAGCAAGACCAAATGGCTTCAGTATCGCTTGTCAATGTCATCGAGCAAGAAGACGGAACCCTTTTGGAGACGAATGAACGAACAGGAGTTTGGGCGTGGAAAATACCACAGGACGAGGGCACATTCAAACTCGTCAGGCAGCAAGGAGAAGTTGATTTCTCACAAGTTAATTTCGGATACATTACTGAAAAACAAGTACTTTTTGATATTAACCTCGACACACAAGCTGGACAGAAAGTGGCGCTCGTGGGAGGAACGGGGGCAGGAAAAACCACCATCACCAACCTCATTAACCGATTCTACGACATTCAAGGAGGAACCATTCTCTATGACGGAATCGACATCCGGAAAATTTACAGGGAGGACCTGCGGCGGTCGCTCGGAATGGTACTTCAAGAGACGCATCTCTTCACCGGAACCGTCATGGAGAACATCCGATACGGAAAACTCGACGCCACTGATGAGGAATGTATCGAGGCAGCCAAACTGGTTAACGCACATGATTTTATCATCGGACTCGCAAATGGGTACAACACCATGCTGTCGGCAGACGGAGGAAACCTCAGTCAAGGAGAACGACAGCTCATCGCCATCGCCAGAGCAGCTGTTGGAAACCCGCCGGCTATGATTCTTGACGAGGCCACATCCAGCATCGATACGAGAACTGAAAAACTCGTACAACTTGGAATGGACAGAATCATGACAGGACGCTCCACGTTCGTCATTGCGCACAGGCTCTCTACGGTAAGAAACTCTGACATCATCGTCGTCATGGACCATGGACGAATCATAGAACAGGGTACACACGAAGAGTTACTGGCTATGAAAGGAAAGTACTATATACTTTACACTGGACATCAAATTGCATAGTTTTCACATAAATAACAGCACAATTATTTCATTTTTGTGCGATTTCTCATAAACTTTCACTAACTTTGCAAAATATTTGTATTATTTACATTTTTTTTGCATTTAAACTATCAAAATCAGTAAATCATCTATAAAACATCATGAGCTTTACAAGAATTACGGCAGCAGAGGCTGCAAGTCTAATCAAAAATGGTGACAACATCGCACTCAGTGGATTTACACCAGCAGGTACGCCGAAAGCCGTAACTGCAGAAATCGCAAAAATCGCACATACGGAACATGAGCAGGGAAGACCGTTCCAAATCGGCATCTTCACAGGAGCCAGCACAGGGCAAAGCTGTGACGGAGTCATGGCGGAAGAGCATGCCATCCGATATCGTGCACCTTACACCACCAACCCCACTTTCCGGAAAATGGTCAACAAGGGTGAAATCGCCTACAACGACATCCACCTCAGCCAGATGGCACAGGAACTCCGATACGGATTCATGGGTGAAGTGGACTGGGCCATTCTTGAGGTCTGCGCCATTGAACCTGACGGTAAAGTATACCTCACCTCTGCGGGAGGTATCGCTCCTACGGCTGCCAGACTTGCGAAGAAAGGTATTATCCTTGAACTGAATGCATTCCATAGCACCAAGTCAATCGGACTTCATGACGTATATGAACCACTCGACCCTCCTCAGCGCAAGGTCATTCCAATTGAGAAGCCGAGCGACCGCATTGGTACCATCTACCTGCAACTCGACCCAAGTAAAATTGTGGGAGTTGTTGAGTGCAACTTGCCTGACGAAGCGAGAGGATTCGCAGAAGGTGACCCAGTGACCGACAAAATCGGTGAGAACGTGGCCCACTTCCTCATGGCCGACATGAAACGAGGTATCATTCCTAACACTTTCCTGCCCCTGCAGAGTGGAGTCGGCACAACAGCCAACGCCATTCTCGCTGCCTTAGGAAGCAACCCTGAAGTGCCGGATTTCAACGTCTACACGGAGGTTCTTCAGAACGCTATCGTAGGGCTCATGAGAGAAGGACGAGTAAAAACGGCATCAACCTGCTCCCTCACTGTCACAAACGACATTCTGCAAGGAATCTATGACGACATTGAAATTTTCAAGGACAGGCTCGTCATCCGTCAGTCGGAAATCTCCAACAGCCCGGAAATCATCCGCAGACTTGGTGTCATCGCCATCAATACTGCTATCGAGGTAGACCTCTATGGACACGCAAACTCCACACAGATATGCGGAACAAAGATGATGAACGGCATCGGAGGTTCAGGCGACTTTGAGCGTAACGCATACATCTCCATCTTCACTTGTCCATCTGTGGCAAAAGGCGGTATGATCAGCTCTATCGTGCCTTTCTGTTCTCACATCGACCACACAGAGCATGATGTCAACGTCATCATCACCGAGCAGGGTGTGGCTGACCTCAGAGGAAAATCACCGATGGAGCGTGCCAAGACCATCATTGAGAACTGTGCACACCCAGACTATAAGCAACTGCTTTGGGACTACCTCAAGATTGCTGACAAGGGACACTCCAGCCACAAGCTTTCTGCAGCATTCGCCATGCACGACACGTTCTTGCGCGAAGGTGACATGAAACTCACACAGTTAGGACAGTACGTTCACTAATCAACAAGATAAACCACAAAAGAGACGGCACATCTCAGCCGTCTCTTTTGCGTTTTTTCATCCAAACATCTCTCAACACTAAACTCCCAACTAAATTCTCTCCAAACCCTCAACTCTAAACTCCCAACTAACATGAAATTCGTATCTTGGAATGTCAACGGACTGCGGGCATGTGTAGGAAAAGGCTTCGAACAAGCATTCATCGACCTTGACGCCGACTTCTTCTGCCTGCAGGAGACCAAAATGCAGGAAGGACAACTCAACCTGCAGTTCCCGGGATATCAGTCCTTCTGGAACTACGCCGAGAAGAAAGGATACTCCGGTACTGCCATCTACTCCCGCCACACGCCTCTGAATGTCACTTACGGCATCGGAATCGATGAGCATGACCACGAAGGAAGGGTCATCACTCTTGAAATGACGGAATTTTATCTTGTTTGTGTTTACACACCAAACGCACAAGACGGACTCAAACGACTGGACTACAGAATGACCTGGGAAGACGACTTCCAGAATTACCTCAAACAGCTCGACAAGACAAAACCCGTCATCGTATGCGGGGACATGAACGTGGCACATGAGGAAATCGACCTGAAAAATCCCAAGACCAACAGAAAGAACGCAGGATTCACAGACGAGGAAAGACAGAAAATGACACAGCTGCTCAATGCGGGATTCACAGACACATTCCGATTCTTCTATCCTGAAGCCAAGGACATCTATTCATGGTGGTCATACCGGTTCCACGCAAGAGAGAAGAATGCCGGCTGGCGCATTGACTACTTTATCACATCGGAAAGAATCAACCCAAGGCTTAAAGAAGCAAAAATCCATACCGACATCTATGGTTCCGACCATTGCCCCGTCAGCCTTGTCATCGAATAGTTCCACTATAAATAGTTTCACAAAAAAATACCACAACAAAAAAAACCGGGCTAACCCGGTTTTTTCTCTGAAATTAGATGCGTCTGATTAGTTAAGAGCGTCTGTCAGCTCCTTGCCCCCCTTGAACTTTGCTGTCTTCTTTGCAGCAATCGTGATCTGAGCACCTGTTGCAGGATTCACTCCCTGACGCTCACCTCTCTCTGCTACTGAGAATGTACCAAAACCAATAAGAGCAACTTTGTCGCCTGCTTTCAGTGCGTCAGCGATAGCCTCAGTTGTTGCATCGATGGCTTTCTTTGCGTCGGCCTTGGTCAGACCAGCCTTCTCAGCCACTTTACTTACGAGTTCATTCTTGTTCATAGATCAATTTTTTTAAGAGTTAATATTAGTGTGTAATGTCACATTTTATTGTTTATGGCATTAAATTCCTAATTTATAACGCAAAGTTATACTTTTAGTTTCAACAAACAAATATTTTTGTTAAAAAAAATAATATTTTCACGTTTTTTTCTACTATTTACCCAATATTTGTATCATAATCAGAGAAAAAAAGGTAATTTTGCAAGAAATTTAAAAAATTTGTCCTTTTAACGCTTTTTCATCATGAATACAAAAATTCCGAATGTCATCAAATATCTACTCATAGCAAATATCGTCTTGTGGGTCCTGACAGAAATCATGGCTATGAAGCATGTCAATCTCACCAATTCCCTCGGTCTGTTCTACATCGGAAACCCGTTATTCATGCCACACCAGTTCATTTCCTACATGTTCATGCATGCCAGCTTCATGCACATTTTCTTCAACATGTTCGCACTTTGGATGTTCGGAAATATCATGGTCAGAACTTGGAATGAGAAGAAATTCCTTCTTTTTTACTTTGTGTGCGGAATCGGGGCGGCCATCACCCAAGAGGTCGGACAGGCTATCGGAGTGCTTAATCAGGATTCATGCACTATCGGAGCATCGGGAGCCGTTTTCGGAATTCTGCTTGCATTCGGTGTGACTTATCCTAACGAGAAACTGTTCATCATTCCTATTCCATTCCCAATCAAAGCAAAATACCTCATCTTCGGATACATTCTCATCGAGGTACTGCAATTCTTCGGAGCCAACCAAGACGGAGTGGCGCATCTGGCTCACCTCGGAGGAGCCCTCTTCGGATACTTGCTCATGCTCTATTGGAAGAAGCATCCTGACAAGGATATCAATAACTGGACCAGAACAAATATGAAAAATTCCGGAAGCCAGCAAAGGGGCAATATCTTCGGATTCGGAAGAAAAACATCATCAACGGGGCAGAAACCATTCACTGTCACTTATGGTGGAAACACCACAAGAAGGGAGACTGACTACGAATACAACGAGAGAAAAAAACGAGAAGCGCATGAGATTGACCTCATTCTCGACAAAATCAGAAAAAGCGGATGGGACAGCCTCACACCTGAGGAACAAAAGAAAATCATCGACGCCAGCAAGAAATAGACTCAAATGTCACACCAATTAAGCAAATCTAAAAGAATCACCATTATCATAACAACTATTTTAAGTGCATTTTTGGCTGCTTTGATGATTCTGAGTGCGTTCAGCGGAACACTGCAACCTCAGAACCACCCGAGACTGGCCGTTCTGCCTCTTGGATTCCCATTCCTGCTGGCAGCTAATATCATCATGCTCATCGTTTGCTTATTCGTCTGGAGAAAATGCGCCTTCATACCCCTCGCCGCGATGATTATCTGCATCTCCGACATCAGGGCATATTGTCCCATTAACATTCCAGAGAATGTTCCACAAGACGCCATCAAAGTCGTATCCATGAACATCGGAGGGGCATGTGCAGAGCAAAAGCAGCAATTCATCGACTACATCACAAGTCAGGATGCCGACATCGTCTGTCTGCAGGAAATCTTCTGGAAAGGAAAATGGGTGGACAACCCTCAGGTCAGGGCAGTTTACCCATATATTGTCACACTCTCAGGAAAGGGGAAGATGTCATGCTTGAGCAAATGTCCGATTATCGGAACAGAACAAATCAACTACAAGAGCTGGGGAAATATGTCAGTGGCATTCTACATTGATATCAAAGGAAGCACCGTAATGGTTATCAACAACCACTTTGAGTCCTACAAGTTCTCTAAGGAAGAACTGGAAAAATATAGGGAAATCACCGGAAAATCCGCTTCCATGAAGAAGAGGGAAGAGGAATCGAAGGGCGTGCTTAGAAAACTCATAAACGGAAAGAAGCTAAGAGGTCCACAGGTTGAAGCAGTCAACGACTATATGCTGAAAAACTGGAAAAGACATACCATCGTTTGCGGTGACTTCAACGAGACAGCTAACGAATATGCCCACTACCTTTTCACAAAGAAACTCAACGACGCGTTCACACGTGCAGGAAACGGATTCGGATTTTCGTTCAGCAGCAACAAGCTCCACTTCAGAATCGACCACATTCTATGCTCCGAAGACATCAAACCCATCGATTGCATCGTTGACAATTCTTGCGACTTAAGTGACCATTTTCCAATTATTTCGCACCTCAAATTGGAATAATCACACAATTTCAGCACTTTTTCTGACGAAATTTACAAGAAAACTATTTATTTTCAGAAAAAAACACTAACTTTGCAAACTTGAATGATTGTATTTGTTAAATGGGACCTCTGTCGCATACATTATTATTATAATAATTAATGCGGAAAAAGGTGTCCATTCGACATATTTTGTGCGCTATTTATAACACCGGCGCAACAGAATAGAAAGAGCGGAAAATATTACAAAACATTAAATAATAAACAAAATCAATTAACAAAAAAATGCAAAACAAAGGATTTGTAAAGGTCATTGCGGTTCTGCTTGCTCTGATCTGCGTTTACTACCTCTCATTTGCAGTCTACACAAACCATGTGGACAACAAAGCCGAGAAAATCAAAGAGGAAATCGGCGGTGAGAAAGGAGAAAAGGCAGCACAGGCATATCTGGACTCGCTCAACCAGGAGAAATGCTACCTTGGCAACACCCTTAAGGAATGTCGCGAGAACGCCATCGGACTCGGACTTGATTTGAAGGGTGGTATGAACGTGATGCTCGAAGTTTCTGTGCCTGATGTCGTCAGAGTTCTTTCCGACAACAACCAGACACCTGAATTCCTGCAGGCTATGTCAGAGGCTCAAAAGGAGTCACAGCAGAGCCAGTCAGACTTCATCACGCTTTTCGTTGATAAGTACAAGAAGTTATCTAACGGCAAGACACTGTCTGTAATCTTCGCTAACTCGAAGATGGGTGACAAGGTCAAGACTAACAGCACAGACAGTGAAGTAGAGAAAGCTATCAGAGCTGAGGTCGACGATGCAGTGGAGAATGCCTTCAAGGTGCTCAGAGCCCGTATCGACCGATTCGGTGTCGTTCAGCCTAACATTCAGAAAATCGAAGGACAGGTTGGACGTATCAGCGTAGAGTTGCCTGGTATCAAGGAGCCGGAGCGTGTCCGTAAACTCCTCCAGGGTAGTGCCAACCTCGAGTTCTGGGAGACTTACGACACACAGGTTGCATTGCCTTACCTCATACAAATCAATAACGCACTCCGCACCACTGAAACAGAGGACGAAACCGCTACGGCTCAGGCAACGGACAGCACACAGACCGCACCTGCCGCAACTCCAGATTCTACCGCAACAGCAAAGAACGAGGTATCCGCAGACTCTGCTAAAGCTGACACAGCTGCCAAGAAAGGTAATATTTTGGCAAATGTCAACAGCACCAATCCAGAGGATGCTAACGCAAACCAACAGCTCTCAGAAGAGGAACTTGAGAAAATCAAGAAGGAGAACCCGCTGCTGTCTATGCTGCATCCTCAGCAGGGAAATGCAGGATGTGTAGTTGGTTATGCTCTTGCAACCGATACAGCAGAAATCAATCAGATTTTAACATCTGAGACAGCCAAGCAGATTCTTCCTGCCGACCTCGTGCTCAAATGGGACGTTAAGGGTCTGAAAGGACAGGACAATGTGTTCCGTCTTTATGCACTGAAGAAAGGTCCGAAGGGAACAGCCACAATGGAAGGTGACGTCATCACAGAGGCACACGACGACTTCGACAACCTCGGACATCCATCAGTTTCTATGAACATGAACACTGAAGGTGCTCGTAAATGGGCAGCTCTTACAGAGGCTAACGTAGGTCACAGCGTAGCTATTGTGCTTGATGACTATGTATACAGCGCACCAAACGTCAACGACAAGATTGAAGGAGGACGCTCACAGATTACTGGTGACTTCCTTCCGAGCGAGACCAAGGACCTTGCCACCGTGCTTGCGTCAGGTAAGATGCCTGCGAGAACAGTCATCGTACAGGAGGACATCGTAGGTCCTACCCTCGGACAGCAGTCCATCAAGGCAGGTTTCATATCATTCATCATTGCATTCATCATCTTGATGATCTACATGTGTATGATGTATGGATTCCGCCCGGGTATGGTCGCTAACGGCGCGCTTATCCTCAACTTCTTCTTCACACTCGGCATCCTCACGTCTTTCCAGGCGGCTCTTACCATGTCTGGTATTGCCGGTATGGTGCTCACGCTTGGTACTGCCGTCGATGCCAATGTGCTCATCTACGAGCGTATCAAGGAGGAGCTCAGGGGAGGCAAGGGCATGAAGTCTGCAATTTCCGCTGGTTATAGCAACGCATTCTCTGCTATCTTCGACTCCAACCTCACATCCCTCATCACAGGTATCATCCTCTTCATGGCCGGTACAGGTCCTATCAAGGGATTCGCAACAACCCTCATCATTGGTATCGTTTGCTCATTCTTCACGGCTGTTTGGCTCACACGTATCGTATTCGAGCACTTCGTAAACCGTGAGAAATGGTTGGATCTCACCTTCTCTACTGCCATCTCACGTAACATGTTCAAGGACACCAAGTACAAGTTCATGAGCAGTTACAAAAAGTCTTTCACTGTCTTTGGCATCCTCGTGGCTATTGGTATCATTTCACTCTGCGTGAGAGGTCTCAGCCAGTCTATCGACTTCACTGGAGGACGTAACTTCAAGGTGGAATTCCTCAAGGACGTGGACATCGAGTCTACTCGTGCAACACTCCAGAAGAACCTCGTTGACAAAGAAAGTGAGGAAGTGGTTAATACCAACGTTATCGCACTCGGTACTGAGGGAAAGAGCATCCGCGTGACAACCAACTACAAGATTAAGGACAACGGAGCCAACGTTGACCAGGAAATCGAGGAAATCCTCTACAAATCATTCATTGAGACTGGACTCGTTGACAAGAGCGTGTCACTCGACGCATTCATCGACCGCGACAACCGTGAGGGTGGTTCCATCATCAGTTCACAGAAGGTTGGACCATCTATCGCAAAGGACATCACCTACAAGGCATTCATCAGCGTATTCCTTGCGCTCATTGCCATCTTCCTCTACATCCTTCTGCGATTCAGAAACGTGGCATACTCTGTAGGTTCTATTGTGGCACTGGCTATCGATACATTCATGATTATCGCACTCTACTCCATCTGCTACGGATGGATTGGATTCTCGCTTGAGATTGACCAGACATTCATCGGTGCCATACTGACGGCTATCGGTTACTCTATCAACGACAAAGTGGTGGTGTTCGACCGTATCCGTGAGAACTTCAAGCTCTATCCGAAGCGTGAGCACCAGCGTATCTTCAACGACTCGCTTAACCAGACACTCACACGTACTATCAACACGTCTGTGTCAACGCTCATCGTGCTTCTTGCCATCTTCATCTTCGGTGGTGACTCCATCCGTTCATTCGCATTCGCTATGATTCTTGGTGTCATCTTCGGTACTCTGTCGTCTATCTTCATCGCTGCTCCAACCGCTTACCTCGTAATGGGACGCAAAATCAAGGAAGCACCGATTGAGGAAGTGAATGCTGAACCGGCTAAGAAGTAATAAAATGATTTTCAAATCATTATGATAAAAAAAAGACTGCGACAACGTCGCGGTCTTTTTTGTTTCCAAAATCCCCCACCAAACCTCACAAGTCAAAGAACTGTATTTTTATAGGTAAAATACCGTCTTATTGACATTTTTTTGATGATACATACAGAAAACTAAATGTGATGCAAGAAAGTCCATGGTTTTTCTTGCATCACATCTATAAATAAAAAGCAGCCAAAACCTAATGGTTTGACTGCTTAAAACTTTATTCCTCTTTCGTTTCGTCTTTATCATCCTCGGGGGTATCCCAAACGGCTGCTCTGCGTTCCATCACAGACTGGTATTTAGCCATAAAGTCGTCTTCCGACATTTCTTTGCCTTCTTCGTCGTAGTACGCGTTGACTTCTTCGCCCATATTATTATTGTGAGAACTGATGGCAAGTTTACCATTCTCATGATAAGTGAAAGTCTCTTCTGGATCACCGTCTTTCACAATCATTTTGAAAGTCTTACCGTCGTCCGACCAAATTACTCCAGTGAACAAACTGCTGTCAGGATTTATAATATCAAAACCCTCATCAAGAATACTCTCACTTGTTTTAATTGTTTTTACCGCAAGTGTATCCTTTTGCTCGTTGTTTTCAGCTTGTCCGCCTTTATTTTCTTTACATGAGTAGGAAAACAGCACACACGACAGACATGCCATAGTAAATAATTGCTTCATAAGTTTCTAATGATTAAAGTTATTGATTTTGTTTACAACGTAAATTTAGTTATTTAACGTGAGTTCGATGGAATTAAAATGTATTTAATTACTTGATTATTTGGAAAATATCTTAATTTTTAGTAACTTTGTATATACCCAGAAAACAATGTCAAACTAAAAAACCGCTATAATTACCGAGAGCAAAGTTACTGAAATTTTTGTAATGGCAAATAATTTCTGCAAGTTTATTTTACCAAATGATGGAAAATTATCCCAAACCAAATAAAAATAAACGCAAATACCATCACAATGGAATCATGTCGCTGTCGTCAAATAGATTTGTCAAAGGTATTCAAGCTTTTCTGCATAAGAACCATCCCTAAACTTTTTGTCTAAATATTATACCATACAGCAATGTCCTCCAATAAATTACACTTTTCACTAAAAAAATCTTCTTTTATTCCATAGAAATTATATTAACAGTCACTTGCAATCACACGAGTTCCTGAAGAACCATAAATAAAGAGGATATGCCTAAGGTGACATATCCTCTTTAATGTCTTAATGCATCTTCTGCTTACACCAGATGCTTAATCAAGTTCTCCTTATCTCCTTCCAACATGTCGATGACAGGAATTTCTATCATCGTGTAAGCTCCGGGTTGCTGCTTCAAAGAAGCACGTGCCACATTCACAAGCACCTGAGCGGTCAATGCCGGGTTGTTGATTTTCATGTTGAACTCCAAAAGCTGGTTGTGAGTCGTGCCTGAAACGCCTTTGCGTACCAGATTCACGCCGTGGCCTACGTCATTCAGAGCATCCACACTGTCAACCTGAAGAATATGGGTCTCATCGTTCACGAAATAAGGGTCCGCCTTGATTTGAGCGGCAACCGTCTGGAAGTCATAGCCTGGAAGCAACTCAATATACACCATACGGCGGTGAATGCCTGTTCCAAGAGGGATAGTCACCGACAAAGCATCCTTCACTCCCTCAATTGCCTTGACAGCCACGGAATGTCCCATGGAACGTCCTGGTCCGAAGTTCGTGTATGTAACACCCTTTGGAGCAAGACTCTCCATCAGTGTTCGAACGATGGAGTCGCTGCCTGGATCCCAACCGGCTGAAATGATGCTAACTGCATTATTTGCCTTTGCTACTGCGTCGAGTGAACGACGGAGATCCACAATCTGAGTATGGATATCGAAAGAATCAACCGTGTTGATACCCAGCGCCAGACATTCCTTGGCATATTCCTCCACCTTGCGGGTTGGAGTGGCGAGGATAGCCACTTGAACGCCTTCAAGTTCTGAGATATGCTTCACAACCTTATAGTCGGCCAGCTCTGCAGGCTTATTCTCCGCACCGTTACGACGCACGATTCCCACACATTCCATGTCACCCGATGCCTCAATGGCTTGAAGGGTGTACTTCCCGATGTTGCCATATCCGATGATGGCTACTTTTGTCTTTGACATAACTAATAAATAAAATGATTAAAATTTTTGCAAAGTTACGCTTTTCTTTTCAAAATCACGCAAAATTCATCGAAAAAATTACAAAACGTCAGAATTTTACTTATTTTTGAGTAATTCTGATAAATTTTGAAGAACAAATTGGGGAGTGGCGTCTTTCAATATCACGTTCTTTGCGCTGTCCAGCAGATAAAGTGAGGGCGTTGCCTGTATGAAATAAATGGATTTTTTCGAGATTTCCCCTTTGGGACTGTAGGCGTCAATCCAATTGGCTGGCATATTATAGGATTTCCGACGCCATTCTTCCGTGTTGAAGTCCGGATAAACCGCCAGAACCTTCACACTCTGGTTTTGAAGCACCGGCTCCCGCATGAGTTGGGGCAGTATCCGCTCGCAATTCTCGCAGTCGGGGTCATGGAAAACGAGCAACAGAAAGTCGGCATTCAAATTGCGCATGCGGCCGGCTTCACCATTTCTTGTGATATATGCGAAGTCTGACGCCACTGTGCCTGGCTGGTTTTTGCTAACCTGCTCCAAACGGAAACGGCTATTGTCCTGTATGACATCGCTACAGACTGTGCAATGGGCGACAACCTCCCGCAGCAGTGATGCATAGACGAGGTCGTTGCGCAATGGGGAATTGGGATTGAACAGATAGTGTTCCATCAGATGGTCGTAGTGCGTCGCCCCCCATTCCGTTGCGAAAGCCCTGCCGACAAAGTCTGCTGCAGAGCGTTCTCTCTGCTTCGCATCAGCATATCCCAAGGCATAGATAAAGTCGGAAAAACCCTGTTCTCCCACCTGGCAGTTCGTGGCAGTCGTATCGTTGAAGTCGAAGCGGCTCCAATAGTTGTCGAGCAGAAACTCCATACGGCTCTCTGGTGTCTGAAGTGAGTCGGGCACGTCGGGATAAGGGAATTCCTGCGCGCTTACAATAAGGGGAGCACATATAATTATAAGCGAAAATAATCGGAGAATCATGAACGAATTTGTTTTATCTGAATATTATGAGCATCCCTTAAATCACATGGGGAATCTCTGCTTACTAATTTCTACATTTTTGCGATGCAATTGATAATCGCCACGATATCGGAGATGTCGATTTTGCCGTCATCGTTCACGTCGGCATACTCTTTATAAAGTGTTTCACCGGCAATCGTATTGATAACCGCCACTATATCAGATATATCAACTTCCCAGTCTCTGTTCACGTCTTCTTTAGCGTAGTGTTTTAGAACCAAATATGCATATTTAGCCTTTCTTATGCCCATGTATGGAACCACACTGATTTCGGCCCAAAAGGTGTATTTGAAGTCAGATTCTTTTATCTTATAGGACTGTGTCCATGAGAGAGATTTTGGATGATATTCTTCTACAATCTTAGGGGTGCCGTCAACACCCAGTTTCTTGTAAATTGTGTACGTGATTTCAGGATTTTCTTCCCACACATAATCCTGAATGGATGTCAGGTCGAAAGTGATAGTCTCTCCTGGATAAACCTCCAAGATTGGCGGGTCATTAGAAGGCAGTGTGGGTGCGGAAAAGTTGATGTAATTGTAAAAACCGCCAGTTGAGACAAGGCTGTGCAACGAATTATTGTAGCTAAGATCCATGCGCGCGCTTGAACCATTCTGACCATAGATGGATGCCGCACGGTTCATGTATACCCCCTCTTTGGAGTAAATCGGTTGGGTGTTGTTGCCTTGTGCCTCATACAAGCTCTTTGAGTCCAGCAAGTCGATGTACAGTTTGCGTAAGGTGCAGATGGCATAGTAGCCTTTGTTGCTCGCATTCGCCCACAATTGTTTACACTTGATGGTGATGTTACCATCGGAATACAAGCCGGCGTAGGGGGCGTCAGCAATTACCACCGTCTTGTCCCCGGTGATTTCCATTCCGTACAGATTCGCATGGATGGCATAGTTTTTCCCGGCTCCCGTCACTTTGACAGTGGCATTGTTGATGTTGATACCGTCGCAGACTATGCCGGCAGTGGATGACTCAACGGTCAGCTCACAGTTGCTCACATTCATTTTTTGGCAGTCGATAGCGCCCCAGACACCGCTTCCGGTTTTTGTCGCTATGATTTTACCGCCTGTCAGGTTCACGTCCTTTACGCTCATACACTCCCAATGGTCTTCGTTCAAAAAGACCTGGCCGCCTTTCACGTTAAAGTTGTCCACATCTTGAGAGTAACCGACTGGTGCATTGAAATAAACCTTGCTTTTGTCTCCTGTAACCGTCACATTTCTAATCTGATGTTCGAAATCTCTGTTATAGATATACCCGCTCAGCGCATAGCCTGATGCGCTGTTGAATGTTGCCACACTGTTCATGATGGTAATATCACTGCCCGTCTCTCCTATCACAGACTGGGTCCATGAAGCATCGGAATTTGAACCGCTATATCTTGCAGAGAAGGTGGCGGTGGTGTTCTGAACGCTCAGCACACCTTTACGAATGCAGACACCATAGTGTTTGCCGGTAATCAATGTCGAACCCTCTCCGGAGAGATACAAATTGCGGACATCTACAGCTGCTGTTCTGTCCCAGTCCTGATCGACTGTGAGTTTACAGCCGAAATCAACTTTGATATAGATTGAATAATCCGGACCTCCATAAATCTCGCGGAGATAAAAGTCCTGGTTGACATTGAGCACAGCATCTCCCACCAGCTTGACACGCGTACTGGTGATATCTTTGGAATAGACCGTCCCTTTGATTTCCTGATAATCGGCATCTGAAGCCGCCATCAGGGGTAGATGACAGAACAAAAAAGCCACGATAAGGACGGTAAAGGCAAAAAGCCGTCTTTTCATTGAGTTTGTAACTGTTTTCATATTGATTAGTTTTTTTATTATTACTGTCCGCTAAAACTATTTTTACCCCCATATTTACGGCTTTTTCCGCTTGACAAGCCCCCCATTGGACTATTTAAACGGCTGTCCTATAAACTGACATTTCTAAAATGAGCCCATTAATTTAGCGGACACCAATATTTTTTATAATACTGTTTATTTTATCCCACAAATATAATGAAAAAAGTAAAAGTCAATGTGCATTTTAATATTTTTCTTGTGTTTTCTTGAAGAAAAAGTCCATATATTGGAATAAAAATAGTAATTTTGTAACCTAAAAAGGATAACATTATCTTTTTTATCATGTAGAGAAGAGATTATATGAGCAAAATAGGATTTGACAACGAAAAATACCTCCGAATCCAGTCGGAGAATATCATGAAGCGTATTTCACAGTTTGGCAACAAGCTTTATCTGGAGCTTGGCGGCAAATTGTTCGACGACCACCATGCGTCACGTGTGCTCCCTGGATTCCAGCCAGACAGCAAGTTGTGTATGTTCCAGAAAATCAGCGACAGCATCGAGATAGTGATCGTCATCAGCGCGGAGGATATTGAGAAAAACAAGGTGAGGGCTGACCTCGGAATCACATACGATGAAGACGTGCTGCGACTTCGCGATGAGTTCATGGCAAGAGGTTTTTTTGTAGGTTCTGTGGTCATTACCCACTACGACGGACAGCGTGCTGCCGACCAGTTCCGCGAGCGGCTCAAACGGATGGGAATCAAGTCATATTATCACTATCTCATTGATGGTTATCCTCACAACGTGGCTAAAATCGCCTCTGACGAAGGCTTCGGAAAGAACGACTATGTTGAGACGGAACGCCCGCTTGTCATTGTGACAGCACCTGGTCCGGGAAGCGGAAAGATGGCAGTATGCCTCAGCCAGCTTTATTGTGAGAACAAACGTGGCATACATGCGGGATATGCCAAATTCGAGACTTTCCCGGTATGGAACCTTCCTCTCAAGCATCCTGTGAACATTGCATACGAAGCTGCTACAGCCGACCTTAACGACGTCAACATGATAGACCCGTTCCACCTCGAGGCTTATGGAAAAGTGTCAGTCAACTACAACCGTGACATCGAAATCTACCCTGTCCTCAAAGCTCTGTTCGAAGGGATATACGGAGAGACTCCCTATAAATCTCCTACAGACATGGGTGTCAATATGGTGGGATTCTGCATTTCCGATGACGAAGTCTGCTGCAAAGCATCGAAGGATGAAATTATCCGGCGGTATTACGATGCCACGAATAAACTTGCTGACGGTATATGTAATGACTCAGAAATCAGCAAGATACAATTGCTCTTCAACCAAGCGGGTATCTCTACGGCAGACAGAAAAACCACAGTTGTGGCAAACGAGCTCCGAGAGAAAAGCGGACACACATCGGCTGCCATTGAACTCGATGATGGCACTATCATCAAGGCACACTCCAGCCCGCTGCTCGGATGTAGTGCGGCGCTGCTGCTCAATGCCACCAAGCATCTGGCTGGTATTGACCACGAAATCAAGCTCATTCCGCAGAGCATGATTGAGCCGATACAGAAAACCAAGACCGAATACCTTGGAGGAATAAATCCCCGGTTGCACACCGACGAGGTGCTCGTGGCCATATCGGTCTTGTCACAACACGATGAGAACTGCAGGCGTGCATTGCAGCAATTGCCTAATCTACGTGGATGCCAGGTACACAGCACAGTCATGCTCAGCGAGGTGGACCGCAAAATATTCAAAAAACTTGGATGCAACCTCACGTGTGACCCTATCAAAAAGAAAAGAACAGATAAGAAATAACCCAAAACACAAACACCTCATTAACGCTTAGGGGCGTCTGAATGGTTTTTACAACATTTTGCCATTCAGACGCCCCTATCTTGTTGAATGGATTCCATCGGCATGACTGAACAAAACATCGAATCAAGGATTATCCCGCAGCCTCCCCGCAAATAATCCATGAAAACCTTTGCCGACTCATAAAAAAACACTAAATTTGCCTCGTTTTTGTGTGACAACTACACGCAAACGCACCCTACTACTACAAACAAACTACACTAAAACTATAACATGAAGAAAAAACTACTAACGATGGCAGCATTGGCTGTCCTTTTGTTGTGCCAGGCTGTCCATGCACAAAACACCGGCTTGACCAGAAGCAAAGCATTCGGCTATCAGTTCACCAATGAACAGCTCACCGACAGTTTCCCTCAGAAAACTAATTGTCCGTCAGTATATCTGAACGTTTATAAAACAACCTATGACGCCACAACTGGCAAGACGTCATTCACCGACGGCTCACTCGAAGACCTCAACGTTATTTTTGGTTACGACAAGAACGACTGGTACTACATCACCAAAATAGCCATACGCGACGACAACGGAACCATTCAGGAGAGGAACGAATGGGCTGGAGTCAGAGGACGTGGCAACGCTACTTGGGATATCAGCGAAATCAAGAAACCGCTCAGAATCAAGTTTCCTCAAAAAACAGCATTACTGACCACAAAAGACGAAGAGGGAAACATCGTCAACAACAATGCCAACGCAAAAAGTTGGACGCTGCTCGCCAACTACTACGACGCCACACAAGTACACAACGGGATGACCTACGAACTCACATCCTATCTTGGAATGGAATTCTGCCCGGCTGCTGTCTATGTTGACATGTTCGTCAACGGACGGTACATGGGAACTTACCAGATTTCCGACCATGTGCAAGTGGCCGACAAGAGAATCCCCATCACCGAGGACATTGGATTTTTCTTCGAGGCAAACAGCGGCAAGCGGTCGGGATTTCTCGAGGACCCCTATATGCAAATCAACTATGGAGGTGGAAACATGTATGTCAACATCAAAAGCCCGGATCCTGACCCCGCATACGTGCAGAACGTAAGCAGCTGGAGAGACACACCGCCAACCACATCCGACCCTAAGTTCAACGTACTCAAGACACACCTCGAGAAAGTCAGCAAACTGGCATTTCAAGGACCATACAATGTAGCCGAGAATTGGCGTAAATACGTGGACATGGGGTCTGCTGTCAACGCATTCATCGGGAACGATGTCGCTGGCGACTACGACGGAACGGTTGCTAACAACTATGCATACATGGCAGACATCTACTCTCCTGTTAAATTCGGACCTATATGGGATTTCGACCTCGCTTGGGGAGCAAAAGTCAACGGTACCGACATGACACAAAAACACTTTTGGGAAACTGAGTCTAATTCCTTCGGCACCTTAGTGTCAAAAGTATATCACAACGACCCTTATTTCATCAAGGCTCTCTACGAGAGGTGGCAGGAAGTCTATAACGATGGTGAACTCATCACCTATCTCAAAGGACGTGCACAATACTGGATTACCCATAACTATAAGACAGACTACTACAACTACCTGAGCACAGACCAGGGAGGCGCAGGATGGTCACTGAAGAAAGACTGGGCTGACACGAATTCGAGCAACTACCAGAACGTTGATCAGGCTTACGACGACATGATGCTGTTTATCCAGAACCATATTACCTGGCTGAACACCGAATACAAAACCAAATACGAGGAGATGGGCTGTGCCAACCTGCCGGATATTGAAGAAGGTAATAACAACGAAGAGGGGCTTATCTACGCAGGAACCGGCAAACTGTGGGGAGCCAACGAGGAAGTTTATTATTATTATGGATCCAGTCAGTCCATGGCGGAAGGAGCAACTCTGACAATTGTTTTAGAGGGAAGTAACGCATACTTTTCCGCATATACCAGCAATCAGTATTCAGCATGGAAACAAATATGGGGAGGTGCTCCTCTCATTACTACCTATACATTAACTGCCGAGGACGTGACAGCTCTTAAAGAGAACGGATATATGTTCACACTTGCAGTTTTTAATGGCAAATGCACTTCCATAACCCTTGAAGGTGGAAATGGCGGCGACGATTGCGAGCACGATTACGCAAACTGCTCATTCGCTGTTCTTGGCGACGGCACTTACCGCCGCATCTGCACCATCTGCAACAATATTGAGCACGACGGAGCTCCCTACTATCAGTTTGTGGTCTATCCCGAGAGCGATTCAGAGCAGACCATGATGGAAACCACCTGGAAGCCAGAGGACATAGGCACCGACAGTCATGGCAATGCTCTCTACCCCAACGCCATCGCCAAGGTGAAAGTGACTGCAGACGTGGCTGCCAACATCAAGAACGGAGTCAACATTGTCAACGTCACGGGAGAACAGTATTGCCAGAACCTCGTCATCACCGACGGGCACCCCTACTACTGCGACAAGAAGTTCACCGCCATAAAGGCCACCTACTCCCGCTCCGTGAAAAACGACTGGGGGACTATCATCCTTCCTTATAAATACCAACAGGCATCAAACGGAACGGCATCATTCTATCATCTCAGCGCGGTTAATGAGGCCAGTGATGGAAGAGTCACACTCATACTCATGCCGATTGACCCGTCCATCGACGGCAATGCAAGCGCATACACCCCTGTCTTCTTCAAAAGAAAGAACGGCGTCAGCTCCATCACCGTGGACGGAGAGAATATCACGGTCAAGAAATCTACTGCCGACAAGTCCAGCAACACGCTGACAGACTGGACACTGCTCGGAGCAGTTGAGCAGACCACAGTCACTGACCCCAACACCTACTATGTGGCCAACAACACATTCTACAAGAACGAAGGGTCTTTCATCGTCAATCCGTTCAGAGCTTATATTCAGTACACTGGACTTGATATCTCCACCAAGTACATCGCCATCAACGATGTCAACAACGAGGACATAGCCAGCTCACTCAACACCATCCGCACGGACGACTGCCTTGCCATTTTCATCGACAACGGACAAATATCTGTCGGTGCACCAACCGACATGAACATCACAATCACCACCACCGGAGGTGCACTCGTCAAATCCGCCCGGATAGCCAAAGGCTCTACCATCACGGTCAGGGTTCCTGCCGGCATCTACCTCGTCAACGGTGTTAAAGTTCTCGTCAAATAGAATATCACAGTCATATATTTTCTTGTTGAAAATCCCGTCCCCTTTGCGTGACGGGATTTATTTTGCCCATTACCTGCAGATGAACTTTTGAATCAAATCATATCCAAAATGTAACATTACACAAGAAAGCAGTACAAACACATTCAAATTTCAGAAAAAAACAGTATCTTTGTAAAAAAATTTATACTCATTCGTATTCGGTTTTTCACCTAATTAGCCACCATCTGAAGATGGTATTTGCAACTTACGGCAACATTGCGATAAACTATTCGCCGTTTTATCATTAAACCATACGAGTTATTTTAGTTTCTATTCGCGTTTGAAAACCAACAAACTTCAAAATTTAAAAATATGAATAAGAAAAATTTGTTGCGTGCAATGATTGCACTTACTTTGATGGGCGGTGCCGTCACTGCACAGGCACAGAAAATCAAAGCTCCTGCCGGAGGCACAAAAATCAGTAACGAACTTATCGGAATCTTCTTTGAAGATATCAGCAGCTCCGCCGACGGAGGACTATGTGCTGAGCTCATCCAGAACGGGGGATTCGAGTATTCACAGGTAGAACGGAATGAATGGAGCAGCGGCTCATTCTGGAACATGCTGCGGCCGGGACACTCAGCTGGATACATCGAGACCAGAACCGACAATCCTCTCACGGAGCAGACACCCCACTACATGAGGGTCTATGCTGAGAAAATCGGACATTACTCCGACTTCGACGGATGGACTGGTGTCGGCATAGAAAATAGCGGATACGACGGAATCGCACTCAAGGCGGGCGACAAATACGACTTCTCCGTATTCATGAGAGGAGATGCCATGAAGGTACGTTTCGTGCTCGTGGGCGAGAAAAGAAAAATCATTGCAGAGACGGAACTGCAGAACGAAGGTAAAAACTGGAAGAAATACAACTACACTTTCACGGCATCCGAAGACTGCGACAGCGCACGGCTCGACATCCTGTTGCTCGACAAGGGAACTGTTGACTTCGACATGGTTTCGCTCATTCCGCAGGACACTTATAAAGGACACGGACTCCGCAAGGACCTAGCTCAGGCTCTCGAGGATTTGAAACCTAAGTTTGTCCGCTTCCCGGGAGGATGTATCGTCCATGGTGGAGGTGACGGATTCTGGGACACCTACCGCTGGAAAAAAACCATCGGACCGATGGAACAGCGCACCGGACTGAAGAACTGCTGGGGATACCACCAGTCATTCGGACTCGGCTATTATGAGTATTTCCAACTCTGTGAGGACCTCGGCGCACAGCCGCTGCCAATCCTGCCGGTTGGTGTCAGCTGCCAAGGCGTGAACGGAGGATGGGGAATGAAAGAGCAGGCACAGACGGCACTCCCTATGAGCGAGATGGACGAATGGGTGGACGAAGCTCTCGACCTCATCGAATGGGCGAACGGAGATGTCAACACCACTTGGGGAAAGAAACGTGCTGAGCAGGGACACCCTGCACCGTTCAATCTCAAATACCTCGGACTCGGAAACGAGGAGAAAATCACTCCGGAATTCGAGGAGAGATTCAAGTACATCTACGACCGCGTACGAGCAAAGCACCCGGAAATTGTAATTGTCGGAACTGCCGGACCTGGCTCTCACCACGGAAATCCCGACTACGAGAACGGATGGAGATTCGCTGAGCAAATCGACCTCCCTATCATCGACGAGCACTACTACGAACTACGCGATTATTTCTACAATAACCAGCACAACTACGACAACTATCCGCGTGAGCGCAAAACGAAGGTGTATCTTGGTGAGTACGCTTCTAAGGACAAGAAACTCACAGACGCACTCGCTGAGGCTCTCTACCTCATGGGAGTTGAACGAAACGGCGACGTGGTTGTCATGACCAGTTACGCGCCTCTCTTCGCTAAGAAGAACCACCTTAGCTGGAACCCTGACCTCATCTACTTCGACAACAAGAATGTATTTCTGACCTGCAGCTACTATGTGCAGCAATTTTTCGGACTCTCTTCTGGAGACTACTACTATGGAGATGTTGTGAAGGTGGACGATGACAAGTTCCTCGGACAGTCCTGCGTGCTCAACACTGAGAAGAGAGAGATTTACTTGAAGATGTGCAACGCAACAGCAGAGACTAAGAAAGCAGCCATCAACCTTTCCAAGTTTAAGAAACTCCCCAAAACCGCTGAAATCACGGTACTCAAAGGGCAGCCTATGGACGAGAATAACTTTGAGCAGCAGCCTATCAAGCCTCAAACATCATCGCTCGACATACAGCAGAAGATGGAAATGGACATGGAGCCTTATTCATGCTCCATAATTACAATAAAGCTCTAAACCACAACAATATATCACAAAAAAGGATGCGTCGCATCCTTTTTTTTATTTTTATTTGCCCGCCCGCCCATAAACTTAAAAGCTTAAACTTTAAACTCTAAACTAAAATCCCTCTAAACTCTCAACTATTTTTTCTTTCAATCATAGAATATAAATCAGATTTTTTATGTAAATTTGCGATATTATTA
>JAEEGL017263229.1_pt1 | contig 35884 bp, 36 predicted proteins | sample 9134231 | NCBI WGS metagenome assembly JAEEGL01 (sample SAMN16246548, study PRJNA631951) | gut metagenome | biome: gut microbiome; feature: rumen; material: fiber-attached | host: Bos | place: Iran: Karaj | collected 2018-10
ATGGAAGAGAAATGACCAATTCGAGAATATTTGTAATAGGAACAGTAAAAACTAGAGACAAAGATGGTGGAGAACATATATATACATGTAAAAAAACAATGACATTAGCAAAAGACTCAAATGGATGTAGTATACAAAAGGATTCAGCAAAAAATAGATATGTAATAGAGACATCTGGAGGAGGAAAAGTATATATAACAGCAGGTAATTTACAAACGACAGATGGAAATCTAGTATTTAATGAAGTGAAGCCAGATAATGAAGATGGAAAATATTATGTATATGATTTAAATCCAAAAGGAAAAGAAATAATAATAGCAAGAGTAGGAGATGCATACTGTACATATAAACCAGCAGGATGTCCAAAGAATTGCTTCGATGAATGCGGAGAAAATGGAGAAGAACGTTGTTATCGAAATTATTGTTCAAGTAAAGGAATGAATGATGGTTACTATTATTATCCAAGTTGTGAAGCATATTGTATAAAAAGCAGTGAAAGTAGTAGAAATAAACTACCATGTGATGATGTAATGGCAAATGAGATGGATAAAGAAGATTACGATAAAGTAGAAAAATGGTGTAAGAATAATCTAAATTCAACAAAGCATACAACAGTAGAAGATTGTATAAGATCATGTTATAAACTTTCAGGAGAAGCAAAATATAGGCCAATAAATCTAAATAACCCATTCCCATCTAGTGTTTATTCATTAGAAACAGGATATGTTGGAGGCGAAAGAGAAATTGGTCAAGCATGGAGAATAAATTATAAATCAATCGAAGAAGATAAAATAGAAATCAATACTGGAGGCAAAGTAGAATACTATGTTGAACTAAGCCCTGGTGTGATGGATGCAATAAATGAAAATACGAGGATGATAGCGAACAGTTTATCGGAGAATTCTGTATATTCAACTACGAAAAATGCTACAAATGTGTTTAATGGAGATTATTATAAGTGTACAAAAAATACAGTAATCTATACAGGATATTGTTCGAAGTTTATACATAATGATTTTATAAGTGTTGTAAAAATAATTGATGGAAAATATACGGGAGGTGATTAGATGAACAGTACAATGTGGACATATTTCTTTATGGTATCGGGAATATTTGGAATAATAATGATTAACTTATTCTCAGATATTTTGATATCAAACGAGCAAAACTATATGGTCGTAAAGGAAGCTACAGAGGCAGCAATGTGGGATGCACTAGATTGGAAAGGCTATAGCGAAGGACTTGGATGGGATGGAGTAACTAGTGAAAGTGATCCAGAATCTATGCACTGCAATACAGATCCAGGACAATATAGAATTTTAAAAGAAAAATTTGTTGAGAGTTTTACTAGAAGATTTTCTTTAAATGTTGCTCACAATAGAAATTATAGAATTTATTTTAATGATATCGATGAGTGCCCTCCTAAAGTATCTTTAACCGTATCTTCTGAAGAAGATTTTGGAATATTGCAATTCTTAAAAATTGGATATTCAACAGATGGTGATGATGTCGTAAATAATATTTCGGCAATTATCGAAAGTACTCCAACAATAGAGACTAGAGTTAAACCTCCTGCATCTGAAGTAGTTGATCCGCCAAGTGATCAAATTGAACATTTTAATTAATTTGTAAATAATAGATTAGAATACTTTGTTTATACTAATCTATTTTTATTATTAATACAAATCCGTTAGTTGACTCTAATTTCTATTGATGTATATAATATGGATGTAAATTAAAAATAATGGTGATAATATGGATAAAATAGAAAAATTAAAAGAAATAATAAATAATTCTAAAAAGATAGTAGTATTTACTGGTGCTGGAGTATCTACTGAAAGTGGAATAAAAGATTTTAGAGGGAAGGATGGAGTATCAAAATATACGGATATTCCTATTGAAATACTTATAAGTAGAACCTATTTTTATGAACATACTGAAGAGTTTTATGAATATTATAAAAAGTGTTTTAACTGCCTAGATAAAGAACCTAATATAACGCATTATTATATTAAGAAACTTGAAGATGAGGGAAAACTACTAGGAGTTATTACGCAGAATGTAGATGGATTGCATTCTAAGGCTGGTTGCACAAAAGTACTTGAAATACATGGTACTATTTATAAAAATAGATGTTTGGATTGTGGAAAAGAATATTCTGCAGAATACGTTTTTAATAGTAAAGGAGTGCCTAAATGTAAATGTGGTGGCATTATTAAACCTGACGTAGTTCTCTATGAAGAACCTCTTCCAGAGAAAGCTGTTTTTGAAGCTAGTAGACTTGTTAGAGAAGCAGATACTATGATAGTTCTTGGAACTAGTTTGCAGGTTATGCCAGCTTCTAGTTATGTAACTAGTTTTAATGGAGATAATCTTGTTATAATCAATCTAGATTCAACGCCATTTGATGGTGCTGCCGATCTAGTTATTCACGATAAATTATCAAATGTAATGGAGAAATTATAATATGGGATTTTTTAGTGAATACCAAAAAGCCAAGAAGGAAGCAGAATTAAAATTTCAAAAGAAACATCCAATACTAGCTGCTCTTTCTAAAAATGATAATAATAATAAAAAGCAGAATGATAATAAGAAAAAGCCAAACTTAAAAAAGAGAATGGATCTCTATGATTTATCTGAAGAAGAAAGAAGAGCGGTACTAGAAGAAGGATATGAACCGGAAGATTTCGAAGATGATGAACTAGAAGAAGACGATTACTATTATGATGAAAAAACTTGAGATAAGTGTATTTTAGTATACACTTTTTTCTTGCATATATTAAACATTTGTTGTATTATAAAGAGCAAATTTATGGGGTTAATTATATGAAAAAAATACTTAAAAAATTAAATTTATTCGATTACTTTTTAATATTATCGTTTTTTGTTCTTATACTTATAGTCGTATATAATTATTTTATATTGGAAAGAATAGAGTATAAAAATATTAATAAAAGTACGAATACTATAATAGAAAAGATTAATAAAAATGAGATTATATCCGATTATAAAAAGTTAAAAATTAAAAGTGAAAAAAATAGAAAAACATATAATGTATTATATGAATATATAAGTGATGTTATAGATGATACAAATTATATTAATGATTTGGATAATAATAAAGATTATCTAAATATTCTTAGTTTTAATGAGTTATCAGTCGATTCTAAAAAGGAAACTATAAATGATATTAAAACTAAATTGGATGAAAAATATAATCATTTAAAAAACATAAATAAAAAAGATTATAATAAGGAATTAAATAAGAATAATAAAAAAGTTTTCAACAAATATGTTGATAAAATAAATATAGCTAACTATGTTGATAAATATAACAAACATAATGCTAATATAGATTTTATCAATAAAAATTTGGAATTCATTGGTGGAAATATAGGTAATATAGAACTTAATGATGGAGTTATTGTCTTTAAAAAAAGAAATATATTTAACTCTTATGAAGAATCTTTTAAGGATAATAAAGAAATAAGTGTTAAAAAACTTAATTATAGACTTATAGATGATAAAAATGGACCTAATATCGAAGCTAGTAATATTACTATTAATGCTGGTAATAAAGTGGATATTAAATCTAGAGTTAAATGTGTTGATGAAGTAGATGATAACGTTGAGTGTATCGTTTCAGGAAATTATAATGTTAATAAAGTAGGAACGTATAAAATCAATATTAAAGCAACAGATGTAAGTGGTAATACAAGCAGTAAGGATATAACATTAACTGTTAAAAGCAATGCTGTTAGTGGTAATAAATCTAAACCATATTATATCGAAGTTATTAGAAATCAAAATGTAGTAGTAGTATACGGTTTGGATAGTAACAATTATTATTCGAGAATAGTAAAAGTATTTGTTGCTAGCGTTGGAAAGAGTTCAAGTCCAACTCCTACTGGAACTTATAAAACAACTAGAGGAAATAGATGGGGAGGTTTATTCGGAGGAGTATATGGACAATATACGACAAGAATTGTAGGAAATATACTTTTCCATTCAGTACCATATTATAGTGCTAGTCCTGATAACTTGGAATGGGAAGAATATAATAAATTAGGTACTGGAGCTAGTTTAGGATGCATAAGATTGCGCGTTTCTGATGTTAAATGGATATTCGATAATTGTCCAAATGGAACAACAGTAAAGATTTATGATGGTAATTTACCTGCAGGTGTATCTAAACCATCTGCTCAAAAAATATCGGGAAGTAGTCCAAATAGAGGATGGGATCCAACCGATCCAAGTCCAAATAATCCTTGGAAGTAAAAAAATGATAATGTTTTATACATTATCATTTTCTAATACAAGTATTTTTTGATTACTATTCTCTCTTAGCTGATTTTTCGTTAGGTGTAATGCTTCATATAATTCCTTTTCTTGTCTATCAAGTTCAACTTCCAGTTTATCGAATTGCTCGATTATACTGCCATAGTCAGGATAATTTCTATATTTTTCATACAATTCTTTTTTTATTTCATATATATCTTTTTTAGCATCTGTTAAATACTTATTTGCTTCATTAATATCTCTTAGATTCCTATTTATTTCTGTACTATAGTCTACCGGTACGATTCTAACTTGTCTTCTTTCCACAGTATTTGAAGGAATAATAGCATCTCTCATAGCAGTTATACCAGCAGCAGTAAGAAGAATAGCATTTGCTGGACCTTTACGTCCTGGAGTAACCATACTTATGGCTGATAAAGACATAAGTATTTTAGTATCGGTTCTTAGCTGATATATATTTTGAAGATAAGAGTTTGTTCTTTGTTCATAAGTTTTTCCCACATAATTATTCAATCTATAAGAGTAGGTTAGAGTACGCTTTATAAAGTCATCATATTCTTTAACTAAATCTTGCTTTTCTTTAAGTTCTTTTAGATCGTTATCGTAATCTTTTTCAGTTAGATTTATTTCATCTACTTTTTCTATAGTTCTTTCTTTTACTTCTTGAAGCGATGCTTCGAACTCCGCTATCTTATCTATAGTTTTTACATAGATAGTTTTGAAATCATCGATATTAACAATGTCATCTCCGGTAACATCTAGAGCTTTGTTAGCAACGTAATCTTTTCCTTCCATCTTATTGATTATTTCTTTTTTGATTGCCTCTAGGATCTTGATTAAATCTTCTATTTGTTTCAATAACTGTTCTATCTGCTTCTTATCATATGTAGTATCGACATATTTTTCTAATATTTTTTGTTGATACATTAAAGTTGCAAGTTCACTTTCGATTAAGTAAAGTTTATATTTTAATTCATCTATTATAATATCGTTTTTCTTTTTTTCTAGTTCTTCAATTTCTTCTTTTCTTAGTGGTCTTATACTAGCCTCGATAGGTACTTTTTTAAGTTCACCTTTTTGATTGGTTTCAACTGTACCAACGGTTATTTTTCTTTCTTCTTCCTTGCTGAACTCTTGACTTTTGGTTTTATCCTTTTTTATAACTATATTCATTTTTTTTAATACATTAGTTAAACCAAATTCTTCTTTTTTCTTTTTTTCTTCGTGTTCTTTTTCTTTGTCTTTAGTAGCAACTGCTACTTCTTCAATTTTCTGTTTTTCATTTTCTTTAGTTTCTTCTATATTTTTCTTTAATTCATTTTTCTTTACTATAGGAATATTTTCATTATCTTGTTTTTCTTCATCTTGTTTTTCTGTTTCTTTTCTTTTTTCTTCTATTCTAATTCTTAACTCTTCTCTTATTTTATCCTTATCTATTAATTCTTTAGTTTTAGGTCTAACTACTTTTACAGGTTTATCGATTATATTGATGACATTATTTGTAACCTCAATTTTATTTTCTTTTGGCTTATTTTTATCATCCTTTTCTTTTTTTTCTTCATCTTCCTTTTTCTTTCTAGGTGGTATTATAGCAATAGGTGCTTCATAGAAAGTAGGATTTATTCTAGTCTCATCAATAATATGTTTTCCTTCACGTTCATCTATCATATATCGTAAATCTTTTACAAATTCATCCGTTACTTCAAAAGAGTATTCGTTTAATTTATTTATAACAATCTTATGCATACTTTCGTCTTTTAATACGATAAGTATAAAACCATTCATAGTAATACCTGGTTTTTTAAATTCTATATCTTCTACATCATCATATGTAAAATTAAACTTTCTTGATTCTTTTGTTGATAATTCACCAAATACATTCTTATAGATAACACTTATATCTTTATTATCGATAAATATGACAGCATTTTTTCCATCTATTTTTTTAATATTATTCATTAAAAATCAACCCTTTACAATGCTAGTATATCATAATTATTGTTATTCATTTGTTAAATTTATCAAATTAATCTATAATAAGTATTGAGGTGACAAATATTATGGAACATAAGATGAGATTGGATGATGGACCATTTAATAAAGTAAAAAATGGTACCAAGACTATAGAGATGAGATTGTACGATGAGAAAAGAAAAAAAGTAAAACCAGGAGATGAAATTATTTTTACTAATAGAGCAAGTGGCGATACAGTAAAAGTGGAAGTAACAGATATATGTACATATAATAATTTTGAAGAATTATATAAACATCATGGTAAGAAGAGTTTAGGTTACGATAGTGGTGATATAGCTAGCCCAGCCGATATGAATGTTTATTATCCGGTTGAAGAAGTAGCTAAATATGGCGTAGTAGCCATCGAAATAAAAACTATATAGGTGTAAATTTTTACAATTCAAATATTGTAATAAGTTGAAATAATACATATTTATATATATAATTTATTTGTAATAGGAGGTAAATAATATGGTAGCAGCATTATTTGTTTTTACATTTGTATTTTTAATAATTGGTATTTTATTATTAGCCGTTTTTATAATCGATTCTATATTTAGAATGAGGATTTTTGAAAAGGCTGGCAGAAATAAATGGTTAGGTTTTATACCAATTTATAAAGATTACATAATGATAGAGATAGGTGAAATTAATTGGTATTGGATGATAGTTATTTATGGACCAGTATTACTTGGAGTACTTGTATCATTTATTCCATTCGTTGGTTCGATTCTATCTTCAGCACTTTCAATTTTATCTATAGTTGGTAGAGTTAACGTATATTATAACGTTGCTAAAAAGTTTGATACTGAAGATTGGTTCTTGATAGTTCTTGCACTTGTTCCAATGGTTGGTGAAGGTATTTTAGCATTCAGTAGTAAATATGAATATCATCCAGAAATTGAAACTCAACCAGATGGATTCTGTGGTGACTTAGGTATTATTAAAGATGAAGGTAATTATACGAACACTAATAATAATGCAAATCAAGGAAATGAAAATGTAAATAATACAACAACATATAAGAATGAAGAAGTTAAAGTAACAACAGAACAAATTGAAGAAGTACATAAAGAAGAAGTTAAAGAGGCTAAAGTAGAGGAAAATGAACATAAAGAGAATCATCCTCCAAAAAAGAATAAACCTCATAAACCAAATAATAACAATAATAAACAAAACAATAACAATAAATCAAATGATAATAAGAAGAAAGAAGATTAAAAAGAATAAATCTTCTTTTTTTGATATAATAATATTATGAAAGACATATTAAAAACAATTTTAGATAATTTTTGGATATATTTAATAATCTTCATTTCGATTGTTTATTATTTAATTAGCAATAGGCTTCGTGGTTATTTTGGAGAAATAAAAACAAGTAATATACTTAATAAACTTCCAAAGAAAGATTATAAAATATTGAATGACCTGATGCTTTATAGCGATAATAAAACTCATCAGATAGATCATTTAGTAGTAAGTAAACATGGTATATTTGTTATTGAAATGAAGAATTATCAAGGAAAAGTAGTGGGTAATGAATTTAAGGATAATTGGAAACAATATATAGGTAGTAAGACTAATTCTTTCTATAGCCCAGTTAAACAAAATTATGGGCATCTAAGATGTATAAGTGATGTTCTTGATATGAATATGAATAACTTGATACCTATAATTGTTTTTCCTAGCGATACGATTATCGAAACCGAGTGTCCTTATGCAGTTACTCAAGATAATTTAATCAAATATATTAAAACTTTTAAGGAAAAGAAAGATATAGATGTAGATGATGTTTATTCTAAACTTGTCTCTCTAAATATTACCGATAATAGAAGAGGTAAGCATGTTAAAAGTATTAAAAATAATATAAAAGATGATAATAAAAAAGTAGAACAAGGTATATGTCCTAAATGTGGTAATAAATTAATAGATAAAGGAAAATATATGGCTTGTTCTAAGTGTAAATATACTAAAGATAAGTAGAGGTAGAACATGGATAATACAATTTTTACATATTTGGATTTTTATAAAGATTATAGTTTTGAAGAAGTAAACTTTAATATGATAGATGCACTTATCTATAGTATTATTACTTATGTACCTATCGATAATATTAAGGATAATATCGGTATCGATTCATTAAATTCGATTACTTCTACTTTTAAAATGGATAATACGATGGGAAGCATAGCTATTAAATTACTAAAAATAATGGCTGGTTCTAAACGTTATAAAAATGTTAGATTATTTAATTTAGTAAAAGAATATAATGATGAAATAGAATTTGGAGCATTAACTTTTAGGGATAATACATATACATTCATTGGTTTTCAAGGATCAATAGGTACTATATCTGGCTGGAAAGAGAATCTTTATATATGTTTGGATTTTCCTACCAAGAGTCAAAGTAGAAGTGCTGAATATATAAAAAATACGATTAAAATTAGTGATAGAAAAATATATATCGGAGGTCATTCCAAGGGAGGAAATCTTGCTGCTGCATCTTCACTTTTATTACCTTGGTTTATAACTAGAAGAATAAAGAAAGTATATAATTTCGATGGACCTGGTTTTAGAAAAGAAGAGATTAATGGTGATAAATATAAATTATTAAAAGATAGAATGGTTAATATCCTTCCTGATGGAAGCATGATAGGAATTATACTTAATAATGATAATCGTATTTTTATCAAATCTAAGAATGTATCTATCGAGAAACATTTTCCATACAATTGGATATTATTTGGTGAATTCTTTGTTATAAGTGAAGAAAATAAAAGCAGTAAAGCTTTAAATAATAAGCTAAATGATTTTTTAAATAAGCTATCTTATGATGAAAGAAAAACATGTATAGATACGTTATTTGAACTAATAAAGAATAAAAAAGTTAAGAGTTTGAACGATTTATCAAAACTTGATATTGAAGATATAAAAGGTATAATAAATAGTGTTAAGAATTTATCTATCGATAAGAAAAAAGTAGTTATAGAAGCTTTTAAAACATTCATAAAGAAGGAGGATTAATATGAAAGTATTAGTAACTGGTGGTACAGGCTATATTGGTAGTCATACTTGTGTAGAATTATTAAATGAAGGATATGAAGTAATAATTATAGATAATCTAGTTAATAGTAAAAGAGAAGTAATAGATAAAATAGAATCTATCACTAAGAAAAAAGTAAAATTTTATGAAGCAGATTGTTGTAATAAGAGAGCTTTAAATAAAATATTTAAAGAGAATAAGGATATCGAAGCAGTCCTTCATTTTGCAGGTTTAAAAGCAGTGGGTGAATCTGTTAAAATGCCTATTAAATATTATGAGAATAACTTGAATAGTACTCTTTCATTGATAAGTGTAATGAATAAACATAATTGTAAAAAAATAGTATTCAGTAGCAGTGCAACTGTATATGGTGATCCCCAAAGATTACCGATTGTTGAAACTGATCCCGTAGGTGGCACTACTAATCCATATGGAACAACTAAATATTTTATCGAGAGAATACTTAGCGATGTGTGTGTTGCTAATAAAGATTTTAGCGTTGTTCTTTTGAGATATTTTAACCCTATTGGAGCACATGAATCAGGTTTGTTAGGTGAGGATCCTAATGGTATTCCTAATAACTTGATGCCATATATTATCAAGGTTGCAACAGGAGTATTACCTTGCTTAAATGTATTTGGTAATGATTATGATACTCCTGATGGAACAGGTGTAAGAGATTATATACATGTAGTAGATTTAGCTAAAGGACATATCAAAGCTCTAGAAAAAGCAAACAAATCTAGTGGTGTAAACATTTACAATCTAGGTACTGGACATGGTGTTAGTGTTTTAGAACTTGTTAATACATTCCAAAAAGTAAACAATATCAAAGTTGAATATAAAATAGCACCTAGAAGAGATGGTGACATAGCAACATGCTACGCCGATGCTAGTAAGGCTTATAAAGAACTAGGATGGAAAGCAGAAAAAAATGTAGAAGATATGTGTCGTGATGCATATAATTTTGCAGTTAAGAACAAATAGGTGAATTATGAAAAAAAGTATAATATCCGTAGTTTTAATGCTTATTGTTTTCGTAGGCATATCAATTCTTATTTACAACAATAGATCAAGTAATAATATTAACTATATGTTTACTTTAGATATTAATCCTAGTATTAAAGTAAATGTAGATAGCGAAGATAATATAGTAGATATTAAATTGCTTAATAAAAATGCTAAAGATGTATTCGATGAAGATATTTTAAAAGGTGAAAAATTGGATATAGCTATTAAAACTATTTCCGAAGAATTAGAAAAAAATAATTATATTGATAAAGAGAGAGTCATAATAATTTTAAATGTTTCTGAAGAAACTAAGAAGGACACTATAGTTGATTTATTAAAAGAATATTTTGGAAGTAAGACAAATAATGTAGAAATAATTATCCCAGAACTTAGTGAAGAAGCTAAAAAGCATTCGATTAGATATAAGATAACCGAAGCTAAGGCTGCTTATATATTAAAATTATTGGAATCTAATAATAAATTAAAAATAGCTGATTTAGTTAATCGACCAGTAGATGAAATATACTATATGTTAGAAAATGGAGTATATTGTGATGCTGATAGGAATTTAAAGGGCGGAGTTTGCGTTAAAAAAGTAGGTGAGGCCTTAGCGATTAATAAAATGGTTTGCGAAGAAGGATTCTATGAGTATGAAGAGTCATGCTATAAATCCATGAACCCTAATATCGAATATTATTGTGATAATGATTATGAATTAAAAGATAATAAATGTGTTAAAGATGAAGAAGAATTTGAAGCTAATATTAAAAAGACTTGTATAGAAGGATACGAACTATACGATAATTATATGTGCTTAGATACAAGTATTAAAACAGATTTAAAAAGTGCTAAAGTATGTGAAGAGGATAATAGCGAATTAAACGGAGATATATGTATCCTTTATTCGGTAACAGATCCGTATAAAAATGATTAAAGGGGAATGAAATGAAAGCAGAAAAGAATATATTAATTGCGTTTATATTAAATCTTTCTTTTTCGATATTCGAATTTTTTGGAGGCTTTTTCACTAATTCTATAGCAATACTTTCCGATTCTGTTCATGATTTAGGAGATGCTTTAAGTATAGGAATATCTTATTTCCTAGAAAGAAAAAGTAAGAAAAAAGCCGATAAAGAACACACATATGGATATATAAGATATTCTGTTCTAGGTGGAGTAATCACTACAACTATTCTATTAGTTGGTTCGATACTGGTAATAATTAATTCTATAGATAGGCTCATGAATCCTGTAGAAATAAACTATAATGGTATGATAATATTTGCTTTAATAGGAACTGTAGTAAACTTCTTAGCAGCATTTGTAACTAGAGAAGGCAATTCTATAAATCAAAGATCAGTTAATCTACACATGCTTGAAGATGTTCTAGGATGGATAGTTGTTCTTATTGGAGCAATAATAATGAACTTTACAGATATAAGTATAATCGATCCAATATTAAGTATATTAGTTGCATTATTTATATTATTCCATTCATTAAGTAATCTTAAAGTAGTACTTGATTTATTTCTTGCCAAGACTCCTCACGATATAGATATAGATAAATTAAAAAAACATCTATTAAAAATAGATGGAGTTGATGATATACATCATATTCATGTTTGGAGTATGGATGGATATAATAATTATGCTACTATGCATATAGTAACTAAGAGTAAAAATATTAAAAAGATAAAGATGGAAATAAGAGAAGAGTTAGAAGAACATAATATAGTTCATTCTATACTTGAAACAGAAGATGAAGCATGCGACGATAAAGACTGTGATGTTCATCTTCATACCAATGAAACTAATCATCATCATCATCATCATTAAAAACTAGTTTATCTAGTTTTTTATTTTTTTTAGTATTATAATAATTCTAGAATAGGTGGTTAATATGAGAAAACGTATAATTTTATTAACTTTTTTTGCTTTATTAATTGGGATTTTCCCAAAGATAGTATTTGCTGACTTTTATTGTCATCTTAATGGTAGTAAAATTCCTATCGGTGATTATATATATGGAAGTTTCTCAGATGAATTTTATCCTATTGAGTTGTATTTAACAGATTATGAACAAGAAGAAATATCACTACCATATAATGCCCAAGAAGGTGGCTTTTTAGTAACTGATAACTTTATACCAAACAAGTATTATTACTTTACTAGGGTAAAAGTAAAAACTGATAAAGGTGAAGAATTTTACTCATTTGTTGAAGATGGGAAATATCCATATTATAATTTGCCTTCTAAAAAAATACTTATTATGGAGCGAAGCATAATTAAAAAGAATTCAGTAAAATTTGATCAATACTATTATTTTAATGATGATCAAATAGTATTAGAAATGGATTTAGAAGACGAAGAGGTTACAGATATTCGTGCTTCATTTAATAGAAAGGAAAATTTAACATATCAGGTAGTTAAAGAAGGAAACAAATATATATTAAAAACTGATAATAAAATTAGCGGCGGAGAATATTACATTGATACTTTAACAATTACTACGAAAACTAAAAAATATATTTATTCACAAGCAAGTAGTTTATATAATTATAATTATTCGTTACCAATTAGATCTTTTAAAGTATTTGATAGACCATTTACTAAGATTGAATTTAGAAGCAATGAGGTAAAGTTAAATGATAAATTATATTTAGGCACAAGTTTTGGAAACAAATATTCTGCAGGAACTATTAAATTAAAAAATATAGTTACTGGTAATACACTAAATACTTCCATAAGAGATTTAGATAAAGATTCATATATAATAATACCTTATACTGCTAAACCAGGCGAATATGAAATAGACTTGTTATCGCTTACTTTAAAAAGAAAAGGTGAAAGCGAGTATGAGTTCGATGAGATTCTATCTTTCTATGATAAAAATTTATCCTATGTCAGTAAAGATGAAAATGGTAAATATAAAGATCTTGGGGGCTCTAGAATGCATGCAAATTATTATTTCCATTATGATTTCAATAATTATATATTAAAAGTTGAAAAAGATGATGGAACAATAAAAGCTGAGTTAATGGAACTAGATAATTCAGAAGTCAATGATGAGATAATAAACGATATCAATAAAATTAAAGAAGATGTACAAATAAATATCGATGCTACAGAAGAATACACTATTAAGAAAGAAATCTTTGAAGCAATCAAAGGTAGTGGTAAAACACTAACTATAAAATACGATGATTTATATTGGATTTTTAATGGTAAGGATATTAAAAAAATACAGGACTTGGATTCTAGAATAGATATAAGCAATATCAAAGATCATAAAAATATAAAGAAAATAGTAAAAGATGGACTAGTAATAGATTTTGCTAATACGGATGATCTTCCAGGAGTAGCAAAAATTAGAATAGAAAACAATGAATTGATATCTAAAATAATAGGTAAAGAAAGTGCAAGACTATACTATTCCAATGAGGACTTAAATAAATATGAACTAATAAAAGAAGATATTAAATTATCGAAAGAAAATTATTATGAATTCGATTTATCACATACATCAAGATATATATTAACTGACAAAAAGATAGCTAGTATGTATCTTGTAGATGGTATATCACCATTATTTATCGCTTTTGTCATAGCAATACCAATCGTATTAGTAGTAGCTACTATAATAATAGTTATAATAGTATTAAAGAATAAAAAGAATAAAAAAGAAGAATTAATGAAAGATGAAACTACAAGTGATGAAACTGTAAATGATGAAATAAGTGACGAAGATATTATTTCTAATGAGGATACAACTTTAGAGCAAACAAAAGATAATAATGAAAGAATTGAATAATACTATATTTTGCAATTATTAAATAGATATGTTAGTATATACCTTAATCAAAAGGAGTATTTATGAATAAGAAGTATTTACTAGCATATTTTTTATTGGTTATATCGACTGTTTTGTTAACACTTTCACTAACTAAATATGATTATAAAATCAAATATAAAAGTGAAATAGCAATGAAAAAAGTTGAAGAAGCAAGAAAGACCAAAAGTAAGAAAGACATAACAGAAGCAAAAGAACTCATTGAAGAAGTAATAAACGATGAAGTTAAAATAGAACTAAAACAGGATATAAAATCATTAGAGATAGAGATAGAAAAAGATAATATAAGAAATAATTTTAATATCAAAATGGATTCTATTTTTGAAAGTCTTAATGAAGAAGAATTAAATAATATAAAGAAATCAATAGAAACTATTAAATATAATGATATCAAAGAAGAATTAAATGATAGAGTTAAGATAATAGAAGATAAAATAGCTGAAAAGAAAAGAATAGAAGAAGAAAATAGAAGAAAAGAAGAAGAAAGAAAAAGGAAAGAGGAAGAAGCAAGAATTGCTAGGGAAAAGGCTCATAATGTCCTTGTAAATGCCGATAGAAAAAGTGTTAATTCAACACCTCCTAGCAATGTTAATGTAATAGAGACACTTACCGGTACTATTACAGCTTTTACTCCATATTGTTCCGATGGATGTCATGGCTATGTAGCTAGTGGAAAATATGTAGGGGATGGTAATATTCATTATTATGATAAAACCTATGGTGAAGTATACATAGTTGCAGGAGATCCAGGTTATCCACTAGGTACGATAGTTAGATTAAAGAATGTTGACTATTTTGGTGGAAGGGACATATATGCTATCGTACTCGATAGAGGAGGAGCAATAGGTAAAGGAAGAAGAGCATTATTCGATTTATTATTTGCCCTTGAAAGCAATGCCAATAACTTTGGAGTAAGAAGAGGAGTTACCTGCGAAATATTAAGATTAGGATACTGAAATAGTATTCCTTTTTTGTTTGTAAAAAAAATAAAATTCAATTTACTTATTTACATATTATGATATAATCATTATAGATAATAAGAGTAGATTGAGGGTGACTCGAATGAGTAATAAAAGAATTATTACAATAGTAAATATAGTTTTAACTATTTTAGTAATTGTTGGAACATTTTTGCCAATTGTAATAGATGGTAAATCTTTATTTTCATATGAAGGAAATAATGCTAAATATTTTATTTGGATTATAGCATTGGTTCCAATCGTAACTAATGGTTTAAATAAAAAAGTAGAATATGGTTTAATATATTCAGGATATGTATTTTTCTACTTACTTGGATTAGGATGGAATCAATACGATTTAGTTTCTTATGGATATTATTTGATGTTAGTTGCTAGTTTGGCATTACTTGTTTTAACAATCGTATATGGGTTCCTTGATGATAAACTAATTAAAAATGGTAACAAAGCAAATGTTCATTCACAATTTAAATCGAATAATAAAGTTATGAATGGATATCCAAATGGTAGAGGTCAAGGAAATATGCAAATGCCATATCCTAACCAGATGATGTATAGAAATAATCAAGTATATAATAACAATAATAACGGATATAATAAAAGATAATTAGAGGTGGAATTATGAATAGTAAGAGGATAGTGTCTATAGCGATTGCTGCGATGAATGCCATTTTATTTGCAGGTTTATTTTTACCATATTCAAATGATCAAAATTTATTGAATTCGCTAGCACCATATTCTTATATTATTGCCATCTATGCAATTGTAGGAATGGTTACATGTATACTAAATAGAAAAATAGAAATGAATTTCTTAGCTAGTGGTACAATAATTGCCCAATTTGGTGGAATATTAATCACAATACTCCAAAATGGTTATGATTTAAGTGGACTTAAAATAGGTTTTTATGTTTATCTTGTCGTAGGTGTTATATTATTAATTCTTACGATAGTTTATTCGATAATGGCTAGTGGAGCTAGTCAAAGGGGTAGTGGAAAATTAACTACTACAACCGTTAATGGTGGAACACCTACAAATGGAGGATTAGTACAACAGACTAATTCATTAAATATGAATATGCCTGTAAACAACTTTAAAAGTTTACCAGTTCAACTAGCTGAAAAGGAAAAAGCACCAATGGATATGTTGCTTGGTGGGGCTCCACAAGGAGTTGCAGCTCCTCAATTACAACCTAATACTGTTCAATCTCATATGAGTGAATTAGGACTTCAAAGTATAAATATTAGTCAAGATAATCCTAGTGGAGTAGTTCAAAATCAAATGATACCTCCACAAGCTTTAAATGCTCCTGCTCCACAGATTCAACCATTCCCAACCAACATAGTTCAAGCACCTCCAGTAAATCAAGCACAAGCTGGACCTAGACCAGATTTGCTAGCAGGAAGTGGAATGAGTGGACAATTGGATAATTCACCATATAATCCAAATCCTCCACAAGGACCTGGACAATTCTTATAATAAAAAGTGACAAGTGTAATTATTATTACACTTTTTTTGTGGTAAAATTATAGAGGAGGATTATATGAACGATAACATAATAAATGAAATAAGCAGTACATTAAATATTAAAGAAAGCGGAATAAGAGCAGTATTGAAACTATTGAGTGAAGGTAATACGGTTCCATTCATCGCTAGATATAGAAAGGAAGCAACTGGAGCTTTAGATGAAGAAACTATAAGAAAAATAAATGAAGCATATGAATATCAAGTTAATCTTAATAAAAGAAAAGAAGATGTCATAAGATTGATAGATGAAAAAGGAATGCTTACAGATGAGTTAAGAGAAGAAATATTGAAATGTCAAAAACTTGTTGAAGTAGAAGATATCTATAGACCATATAAAGAAAAGAAGAAAACCAAAGCAACGGAAGCAATTGCAAATGGTCTAGAACCATTATCTAAATTAATATTTTCATTTAGTGATTTGGATATTAGAAAAGAAGCAGAGAAATATATTAACGATAAAGTTAAGACTGTTGATGATGCAATTATGGGTGCAAAATATATAATTGCTGAAATAATTAGCGATAATGCTGAATATAGAAAACAGATTAGAAAGATGACATATAGAAATGGTGTTATTACATCAAAATTAAAGAAAAATGCTAAAGATGAAAATAAAACATACGAAATGTATTACGAATATGAGGAGAAGATAGGTTATGCTAAACCTCATAGAATTCTAGCTTTAGATAGAGGAGAAAAGGAAGGTATACTTAATGTATCCATAGTTACTTCTGAAGAAGCAATAATTGAGTACTTAGAAAATAAGATAATAAAGAAGAATAATGAGGCAGGTAAACTTGTTAAAGAAGCAATACTTGATAGTTATGATAGATTAATTAAACCTAGTATCGAAAGAGAAATTAGAAGCGATATATGGGATAAAGCAGAAGAGGTAGCAATAGATAATTTTGCTAACAATCTACAGAACTTACTACTTACTCCACCTATGAAAGAAAAGGTTGTTTTAGGTTACGATCCAGCTTTTAGAACCGGTTGTAAACTTGCCGTAGTGGATTCGACTGGTAAACCACTTAATATAAGTGTTATATATCCTACTGAACCACATAATAAAATCGAAGAAAGTAAAAAGATAGTACTTGATCTAATAGATAAATATAATGTAGATATAATTGCTATAGGTAATGGAACAGCTTCAAGGGAAAGTGAAAAGTTTATTGCCGATACTATTAAGGAAGCTAAAAGAAAAGTTGAATATATAATCGTAAATGAAGCAGGTGCTAGTGTTTATTCGGCATCACCTCTTGCTATAAGCGAATTCCCTGATTTAACAGTAGAAAAGAGAAGTGCAATAAGCATTGCTAGAAGACTTCAAGATGCTTTATCAGAACTAGTAAAAATAGATCCGAAGAGCATTGGAGTAGGACTATATCAACACGATGTAACCCCTAAGAAACTAGATGAATCACTTAACTTTGTGGTTACTAAAACTGTTAACCAAGTAGGGGTTAATATCAATACAGCATCATCTTCACTTTTATCTTATGTATCAGGAATGAATAAAAGAGCAATTGAAGGAATTATTGAAGAACGTAATAATAATGGTAAAATTAATTCTAGAGAAGAATTAAAAAAGATAAAGGGAATAACTCCTAAAGTATATGAACAAGCAGTTGGTTTCTTAAGAATACAAGATGGAACAAATCCACTTGATAGAACAGGAATACATCCTGAAAGTTACAAGGAAACAGAAACATTATTATCGAGTTTAAATCTAACTAAAGATGATATTGGTACCGATAAATTAAAAGAAGCACTTAAGGATTTCGATATCAATAAATATTGTGAATCATTAAAGATCGATAAATATACACTTGAAGATATAGTTGAAGACTTAAAGAAACCTAGTAGAGATCCAAGAGATAATATGCCTAAACCTACCCTTAAAAGTGATATTCTTACATTAGATGACTTAACCATTGGAATGAAACTTCAAGGAACAGTTAGAAATGTTATAGACTTTGGAGCATTTATCGATATTGGACTTCATAATGATGGATTGGTACATATATCAAAGATAGCTAAACGATATATAAAACATCCTAGTGAAGTATTAAGCGTTGGTGATATAGTTGATTGCTATGTTATAGATATTAATAAAGAAAAAGAGAAAGTAGCACTTTCTCTAATAAAGGAAGGAGAATAGATGAAGAGTTATATGAAAGAGTATATTGAAAGTATTGATAAACTTATAGAGAATAAAAAGATAGACAATATCGATTCTGTTATTGAAGAACATCTTCTTAAGATAGGATTTTATCAACATGAAAGACTAATTCACTTCTTGGTAACAATGTTATTTACCGGTTTAACATTTGCTACATTCATATATACAATTAATAATGTAAGTATTGCTTTTATGCTTTTAACAATTATATTTTTTTGCTTAGAAGTGCCTTATATATTTCATTATTATTTCTTAGAAAATAGTGTTCAACATATGTATATTCAGCATGATAGTCTAGTAGAAATAAAGAACAAGAAGAGAAAGTAGCCCATAAAACTTGAAAAAACACGCATTTTATGTTATAATATGCGTGTTTTTATTTGGGGGGGTTATATTTATGAAGGAAGAAAATATTTATAAGAATGTATCCGATGAAACAATCGAGTTTATTAATAGTATCGAAGCTATCCCAACAATGGATATACATGAACAAGAAAAATTGATGTTGAATGCTAAAAATGGTGATGAAGAATCTAAAAGAGTACTCTTTGAATACGAATTAAAAATGGTTATTAAATTTGCAAAAGAATTAGCAGGATATGGATTACCACTTGAAGATACTATTCAGGAAGGAGCACTTGCTTTAACAAATGCTATGGATAGATACAATCCAAACAATCCGAATGTCCTATTTGGAAAATATGCTTATTCATACGTATATAATCACTTTCGTGATGCATCCTATCTTTTAAATAGAACAGTTGGATTAGCATCTGATGATTTGCGTGACTTTATAAGATATAATGCTTCACTTTATAAACTTGCTAAAAAATTAAATAGGAAACCAAGCGATGAAGAATTAATGCTAGCATTATCCATAAATAGAGAAAGATTGGATTATATTAAAAAAATAAATGAAGAAGATCTTAGACTTAGTGATCTTAATTATCCTGATTATTCTTTTGAAGATGATGTATTAGAAAGACTATGTATTGACAAGATGCTTAATGACGCTAAAGGTATGAATATATCAGAAAGAGATATAGAAATCATTAAAATAGTAACTGGATATTATGGAATGGATGTTTATCTAAGTGCGATAGGTTCCATATATGATATTTCACGTGCCCGTGTTGAACAGATAGAAAAAATAACACCTAAGAAAATCAGAAAAAACCTTTTTAAAGATTCGAATGGTCAAGAAATAAATCCTCTTCTTAAAGAATATGCTTTGGATAGATTAAAAGAGGATATTAAAAATCCTAAATATCTATCTCTATTCGATTATAGTAAGGGAGATATCAAAGCATTTATGAGGTCTATTAATAATAAAAGATCTAAGTTATATCGTGAGGTTAAAAGTGCTTTTAATAAAACCAACTGTATTCCTACTTTAAAATTCTTATCCGATGATAATACTCTTATAAATGTAGTTATGCCAATGATGAAAGAATGCTATAAACCAATAAACTATATAAATGATAAAGAAAAATTGGTAGTTGGTTTAACGATCAATAATCCTTGTGGAGTAGATTTACCTTTAAAAGATTTATCTAAAGCTATTAATATTAGTGAATCCGAAATGAAGGAAATCATCGAAGCATATCAAACTAGAAACAAAGATGAATCTGATAGAACTCGATTTGATAAAAGAAAATCTCTAGGAATAGGTAATTAATACATTTGACAAATACTATTAATGTAATTAAAATGTATATATAAAACGTTGATCAAAACGAGTAATGATGATTTGTTTATAGAGAGCTAGAGTTTGGTGAAATCTAGTAGCAATAATCATGAAAGAACATTTGTGAGTGCCCAAAGAAAGAGTTATCTCGATTAGACTGTGGCCGTTAGTTACGTTATAACTTCAAGTGATTATATTTATATATAATAATTGGGGTGGTACCGCGGAATTACTAGTTTTCGTCCCTTCTGGGATAAACTAGTTTTTTTATTGGAGGTAAATATGATAGATGTAAAAGATTTAATTAAAGATGTAAAAAAATACATGAACAAAGAAGTTACTCTTCAAGGATGGATAAGAAATCATAGAAAACAAAAAGAATTTGGTTTTATAGATTTCTCCGATGGAACGTGTTTTGAACATGTACAACTTGTTTATGATGATAAGAACAAGGACTTTGAAGAAATACAAAAATATAGAGTAGGATGTGCTCTAACAGTTAAAGGAAAAGTAATTAAGTCAGAAGGAAAAGGTCAAGAATTTGAAGTAAAAGTTAAAGAAATCAAATTGGAAGGTGATTGCCCAGAAGATTATCCTATGCAACCTAAACGTCATTCTGATGAATTTTTAAGAGAACAAGCTTATTTAAGAGCTAGAACTAACAAATACCAAGCAGTATTTAGAGTAAGAAGCGTTGCTGCTATGGCAATACATGAATATTTCCAAAGCAACAACTATGTATATGTACATACACCACTTTTAACAACTGCCGATTGTGAAGGCTCTAACCAAATGTTTAAAGTGACTACTTTAGATTTGGACAATTTGGAAAAGGATAAAGAAGGAAAAGTAGATACATCTAAAGACTTATTTGGTAAATTAGCATATATCACTGGTAGTGGACAGCTTCATGGAGAAACATATGCTTTATCATATAAAAAGATATATACATTTGGACCTACTTTTAGAACTGAAAAATCAAATACTAAAACGCATGCTAACGAGTTCTGGATGATCGAACCAGAAATATCTTTTTGCGATCTAAATGGTGTTATGGATATCGAAGAAGAAATGCTTAAATTCATAGTTAAATATGTACTTGATAGATGTATGACCGAAATAGAATTCTTCGATAAATGGGTAGAACCAGGACTTAAAGAAAAACTAACTAAACTATTAAATTCTAAATTTACTAGAATAACCCATAAAGAAGTAATAGATATACTTAAGAAAGCAGATGTTAAATGGGAATTCAAACCTGAATATGGAGAAGATATTGCTAAAGAACACGAGAAATATATTACTGAATACTTCAATGGACCAGTATTTATTACCGATTGGCCTAAAGATATAAAAGCATGGTATATGAAAGAAAATCCTGATGGAGAAACCGTTGCTGCAGTAGACCTTGAAGTACCAGGATCAGGAGAACTAATAGGTGGTAGTCAAAGAGAAGATGACTATGAAAAGACTATGAAGAGAGCAAAAGAAATGGGAGTAGATACCGATGTAGTAGATTGGTATATCAATCTAAGAAAATTTGGAGGATGTTACCATTCAGGATTCGGTATGGGATTCGAAAGATTAATAATGTATCTAACTGGAGTTGAAAATATTAGAGATGTAATACCTTATCCAAGAACACCAGGAAACTGTAACTATTAATTGATTAGGTGTAATAGTGAATTCCAATAATATTGGAAAAATAATAAAAAGAATAAGACATGATAATGATTTGACACAAGAGGAGTTAGCAAAAGAATTATGCGTAACTCCCAGTGCAGTATCCAATTGGGAAAGGGAAATAAATACTCCTGATTTAGATATTATTAATATAATTAGTGACAAATATAATATAACTAGAGAAGAATTACTAAATGGTATTACTGAACAAAAGAATATATGTATTAGAAAAAATAAGAATTATAAAATTAATAAGATAATTATTATATATTCGATAATAATTACATTATTATTTATATGTTTATTCTTTCTATATCAAAATAATAAAGTTGAAGTATATAATATATATTCTGAAAATCATATATTTTTAACAGGTAAAATAATAAGTTATAAAGATAAGAAAATAATTACTATAAGAAATCTAGATTATTTAGATAATGAAATAGAAGAGATATTAGATGCAGATTATTCGATATATATTGATAATGAATTAATATATAAATTTGGAGATGTCAGTGCATTTATTAAAGATGATGTTTCAAGTACTATAAATATAAAAGAGTATTTTAATAGTATCGAAATATTTATAGATGATAAAATCGATTCTGAATATATTAAAAAAGATAGTATATTAAACTCTAATATTAAAATAGTTTTTAAACTGTTAAATAAAGATGGAAGTATTAAAGAGATAAATGTACCATTATTAATAGAAAATAATAAAGATTATGACTAAACTTATAAAATACAAGTTATACTCGATTGATTAAAATTACCAAATTTTGGTAATTTTTTATTTGAAAGGAGGTAGAATATGGAAGGTTTAATATTGAGCTTGGGAATGTTTATTAATGTAGGTACTACAATACCTAATGATTGTTATATAAATAATAACAACAATATATGTATAACTGAAACTGAATACGATAATCTTACTTCTATGGGTTTTGAAGAAAAAGAAATAATAAATATGCCTATGGATGTTTATGAGTCTAATAAGGATTTAAGTGGTAATGTTGTAGCTACTAAAGAAGAATATTTCAAAACAGTCATAGATAAAAGAACCAATATAGTCTCTACATTTAAAGTAAATGAACATGAATATAATTCTTCTAATAGAGGTTTTGATGATGGTTATGTTGAAACGACCTATAAGAAATTGAGAACCAAAATTATTTCTGTAAGCGATCATTTCAGATATAAGACATCTATAGAATGGAAGAGTAATCCTAGTGTTAGAAGTTATGACATCATTGGTATCGGTATGGAAAGCACCAAAGTAAAAAAACAAGGTTCACCAACTTTTGTTGGAGACTATTGCTTTACTGGTGGTGGATGTATAAATACGACTTATAGTGACCTATATGCATCTTCATATGGAGTAGGAGTAGTTCATCAATTACCAACTGGTTCATTCAGTTCGATGAATGCATATCTATATTACGATGTAGTTAAAAGAAATACCAATAATACGGTTACTTCTCTTGGAGCCTTTGGAGATTATGCACATGCAACTAGTAACATTTCTTTATCATCTATATCAGGTAATTATTATGTTTCGACTATTATAACTTATTCAGGTGGCATGCAAAATTATTATGATGAAACTGCAACAACTACAGCTACTTGGACTGGTACCTGATAAACAAGGAGGAAGAGACTACTCACTTAAAGGAAGTCTCATACTTCCTTTTTATTTTATTATTTTTTAATTATTTGCTATAATTATTTTGAGAATAGGTGATTAAATTGAAAAATATAATTATTGCCAAAATTAAAGAATCATCCATATCTATTATTCCTATTATATTAATAGTTATTTTGATATGTTTGATTTGTAATAATAGTAATTTATATGGTTTATTGCCATCTTTTTTAATAGGTTCATTATTTATCCTTATTGGTATGACTATATTCGATATTGGAGTTAATTTATCGATACTTCAAATAGGTGATAAAATAGCTAACAGTTTAATTAAGAAAAATAACGTATTAATACTTCTATTAATGTGTTTTATAATCGGAACAATAGTTACAATTGCTGAGCCTGATGTTTTAGTTCTTGCTAGTCAAACACCTAATATAAAACCATTAATCTTAATAACATCGGTTGGAATAGGAGTAGGTTTATTCTTTCTACTAGGATGTATAAGAGTACTTAGAAAATGGAATTATAACCTATTGCTGATAATAATATGTGCCCTTATGCTTTTAATTGCTTTATTCGTTCCTAGTGGCTTTATAGGCGTAGCATTCGATTCCGGTGGTGTTACTACAGGAGCTTTAACAGTTCCACTTATAATGAGTCTATCTCATGGTTTGTCTAGATTTAGAACAGATAAAGATAGAAAAGAAGATTCTTTTGGATTAATGGCTTTTTGCTCATTGGGACCAATTATAATAGTTCTTATACTTGGACTTATCTATAATCCCGAAGTAACATATAATAATATTACTTTAAATAACAGTATGAATTTCTTAGAAGTAATCGGTAATTATATAATGGCTTTTCCAAATTATATTAAAGAAGTCTTTTTAAGTTTTTCGCCAATAATATTGTTATTCTTTCTATATAATTTTATAGCTTTGAAATTGAATAAAAAAATACTCTTTAGAATTATTAAAGGTCTAATATATACTTTTTTAGGATTAATATTCTTTTTGATAGGAGTTAATACTGGTTTCCTACCTATGGCTTATCTAATAGGTCAAGTATTAACTAATAATTACGTTCTTTTAATAGTACTATCTCTTTTGATTGGTTTCTTTATTATTTATTCAGAACCAGCACTTAAAGTACTAATAGATCAAATAGATGAAATTACAAATGGTACGATAAATAGAAAAATACTGATGATGTCCTTATCTATTGGTGTAGGCATTGCTACTGCTTTAGCTATTACTAGAATAATACTTAATATCGACTTATTATATATAATTATTCCAGGATATATATGTGCAATTATATTATCCTTTGTTACACCTGGATTATTTACAAGAATTGCTTTTGACTCTGGAGGAGTTGCTTCTGGAACGATGACGGCATCATTTCTATTACCTCTTGCAATAGGTTCATCAGAATTATTAGGTAAAGATATACTTACAAGTGCTTTTGGACTAATAGCAATAGTCGCAACTATTCCCTTAATAACTATTGAGATAATAGGTATAATATATAAAATAAAGAAACGTAAAATTATCAGAGAGCAAATTTATCTTGCTGAGATAATAGATTATTAGGTGATATTATGGAAGATATAAAGACTAAATTACTTATAACGATTACCGATAAAAACAAAAATAACAAAATAATAAATTTATATAAAAAATACAATATTAATTATTCTATAGAATTAAATGGTCATGGTACAGCTTCCAATAGTATGCTCGAATATTTTGGATTGGAAGAGATACAAAAAAAGATAATCTTAAGTGTAATACCATATAATATCGAAGGAAAATTACTTGAAGATTTGCATAAGAAAATAAAAATATATGAACCTGGTAAAGGTATTGCCTTTACACTTAGTATAAAGAGTGCTAGTAGATATTTATCTAAAATCTATGATGATTATGTAGGAGATGATACGGTTATGATCAACGATAAAAAGTATGAATTGATTGTTTTGATTGTTAGTGAAGGCTATGCTGATATTGCAATGAATGCTGCAAAAAGAAAAGGTGCTTTTGGTGGAACACTATTAAATGGTGTAGGATTAGGAAGCGCTGAAGCAACTAAGATACTTGGAATAACAATCGAACCAGAAAAAGAAGTTGTTTTGATATTAACTGAAACAGAAAACAAAAAAGAACTCATGAATGAAATAAGTGAAAAGGTTGGACTAGCTACAGAAGGAAGAGGAATATGCTTTTCATTACCTGTTGATAACGCTGTAGGTTTGAGTGAAAATGTTAAATTTGAAAAATATAAAGAAAACTAATTCATTTATACAATTTAATATGATATTATTAATTTGATAAAATAAGAGGTGTATGTTATGGATACTGAAATAAAACAAAGATTACAGGAAATAGAAAATAGAATAAAAGTACTTGAAGATTCTATTTTAAAATTAAAAGAAGAAGAAAAAGAAATAGTCCTTTATATAATGAATAATGGAAAGGTAAGCAAACCAAGCGAGGGAGTATTTAGTTTACTTGAGAAACAAATAGTTAACTATGATGAAAATAGAAATAGTACTTTTATAACAAAAAAACTTGAATCTATTGGTGTAAAAATATTTATTAGTCTAAATCAATTATTAAATAATGATGAGGATAGAATAATGCCTATTATCGAAGAAATGATTAATAGTGTTCAAAATAAAAGTCTTGATGAAAGATATATCGAGTTTTTGGATACTGCTAAAAAGATTAGTGCAATAGTAGAGAGCCCAGAAACATTTACTATGATTGTTTTAGATAATGGTAAGACATATGCTTATGCCGAAGGTGATTCTAACATATATGCTTACGATAACGGAAATATTATTCCACTTAAATTAACTAACACGATTGCTGAACTTCACTTTGAAGTAGTAAATAGCAATGATTATGTAAGACTTATTTTGTTCTCTTATTGTGATGATAATGATGATTTAAGTGATGATAAAATTAAAATTATTACTAAGAAAACAAATAGAGATGATCTAGTAAAAGAATTAATATAACAAAAAATGATGAGTAATATAATTTATTCATCATTTTTATTTTCTTCAAATAATTTTATATAATCGTTAATCAGTTTGTAAATATTTTCTTTTTTTATTTTACATTTAAAATTAATTGTTTTTTCCCATTCATCCCAGAATTCAATAATGATATTGCTATTGGTATCTGTGATATCTTGAAAATTATAATGACAATGAGAAATACTATTTCTGAGTTTTTGTGGTATTTTTTCTTCATCATTTGGGTCTATATAATCGAAGAATTTATTTGAAAGAGTATTATTACATTTAATAGCATAATCACAAAAAACAATATTTAAATAACCGATTATTATTTCATTATTAAGTAGTGGTATATATATTTTTAAATTTGAAAAATCTTTTTTGTTTAAAATAGAATACAATATCGTAATAAATAATTTATAAGATATTGTAGCCATTTTAATATCGTCTTTTATCATAAAATATAAATTGTTTTCTACTTCAGTATCAATAATATTTTGATATTTATTATAATTTTTAATATACTTAACAATTTTATACATTATTTTTTCATCTTTAAAATTTATTTTTACTTCATAACCATCATTTTCAGTAAGAATAGGTAAGCATTCATTTAATAAAGCCATTGAGACATAAGGAAATTCTTCTTTTGATATATTATTTAGTTCTTCCATACCCAATTCTTTTATTAAATCCATATAAATTGGGATTTTACATTCCATATATACTAGAGGAGTATATATATTGTTATCTATTGTATTTATAATGGTTAATTCCACTGGAATATTATTGGATAAAATTGGATTATTATCTTTAGATAAAATTAGAGAACATGATTCGTAAGCTCCTTTTTTATTTGATTGTCCAACATTTGATAATGCTGCTAAAAGAATCAAGACTAATGAAGCAACACTAAATACAATTCTACCTTTATTACTATTTATTTTGATGATATTATTATTGAATTCATAATTATAGTGCGATAGATGATTTCTAATTATTTTAAATAATTCTTTATACTCGATATCAAAATCATATTTACAATACTGATTATCAATTAGTAATCTGAGAATTTCATCATTATATATTGGAAATGTAGAATCACGAAAATAATCTATAGTGAGTTTCCCTGTAAAAAATAATTCTAAATATTCGTCATTAACAATTTCAAACATTTTGTGAAAATTATCATTTATGTAACTTCGTGATAATAGTAATAATAATCTCCAAAAACGACCTTTTCCATAATTAAGATTATTAAGATTTGGACTAGATAAATCGTTAACAAAGGAATTAAAGCATGAAATGTCATTTAAATATATTTTATTAATATCATTTCCTTCCATATTAATATATCCTCCTAGTATTGTTATATCATATGGAAAATAAAAAATACATCGCAAGATGTATTTTTATTTTTCAACACTTTCTATTTCATTTTTTTCTTCTTTTTCAGCTAATACACTAGCTTCAGGAACTTTATTATTTTCCTCTACATATTTACTATTGAATATAAAACCTGTTATTTCAACAATCGAATATAAAGATATAAATAAACCAGTTGTCATTATTGAAAAATCGAATATCATAAGTATTATTGCTAGAAGAATAAGAACTAAAGAAGTAATTAGATATAATAACTTAATTTTTTTAGGTTGCTTAAATGATTTTACAATTCTAAGTACACTTGTAAATATTAGAAGAGTTGCGACAGCAAATCTAAATATTACCTGAACTGTATCGAAAGCAAAGAATGTGAAGGCTGCTAGAACGAGACCTACTAACATATAAACTAATCCAGTCGGTATCTCCTTAATATCTATTGGTCTTTTGTAATATAGTAATATTTTAAATAAACCTACTATGAATAATGCTAAAGAAAATATATATAGTGAAATAGTAACTATTTCTTTAGGATTAATAAATATTATTATTCCTAATATTAAAAAGATAATTGGTCTAATAATAGATTCAAAATCTGATTTCGATTTAAATAATTTATTTTTCATATGTCCCTCCATAGATACTTCAATATTATTATAAATGAAATGGTTTTAATTGTATAGTTGTAAAGTAAAAATAAAAAACTTTAAAAATTACATATATATGATAAAATATATATAGAAGCGTAGTAAGTATTCTAATAAGAATATGAAAGTGGTGAATAAAAATGGATAGTAAAAAAATATTGATTGCAGATGATTCAAATATAATAAGAAGTATTGCTAAAAAGATGATCGGTGAACGTTATACGATACTTGAAGCACAAGATGGTACTGAAGCTATTAAGGTTGCACAGGAGAATGTCGATTCTTTGATTGGATTACTTCTTGATTTAAATATGCCTAATGTCAATGGATTTGAAGTACTTAAATATTTCAAGGAGAATAGTTTATTTAGTAAGATCCCTGTAGTAATAATTACTGGAGATGATTCTAAGGAGACGATAATGGATGCCTTTAATTATCCAATTATCGATGTTTTAGCAAAACCGTTTAATGAGAGCGATATAAATAGAGTATTAAATAATATGACAATGAATAGTTCAAATAATAAGTAGTATTTACTACTTATTTTTTTTATTTCGTGTTATATTATTGGTGGTGATTTTATGGAACGTTTACAAAAATATATTGCTAATAGTGGTTATACTTCTAGAAGGAAAGCCGAAGAATTAATAAGTTTAGGAAAAGTAAAAGTTAACGGAGAAATAGTTACTGAACTAGGTTTTAAAGTTAGTGGAAGTGAAACTATTGAAATAGATAATACTATTTTATCCAAGGAAGATAAAGTTTATTACTTACTTAATAAACCAAGAGGAGTAATCTCTTCAACAAGCGATAAAGAAGGAAGAAAAACAGTTGTAGATTTAATTGAAGAAGATAAAAGAATATATCCGGTTGGAAGACTTGATTACGATACTACCGGAATAATGATTTTAACTAACGATGGAGAATTTGCTGATATGCTTATGCATCCTCGAAATGAAATAGAAAAGGTCTATGTTGCTAAAATAAATGGCATAATGAACGGTGATGAAATAAAGAAGTTAAAATCGGGAATATTAATAGAAGGTAGAAAAACTCCTTGTAAAAGAGTTAAAGTTAAAAAGATAGATATACCAAATAATACATCATATGTAGAAATAACTATAACCGAAGGAAGAAATCATATAGTAAAGAAACTATTTGAATCACTTGGCTATGATGTAATAAAACTAAAAAGAGAAAGAATAGAATTCTTGAATTTAGATGGATTAAAAAGCGGAGAGTATAGAAAATTATCTATAAAAGAAGTAAAAGAATTATATGGAGTATTAAAGAGCAAAAAAAATAAAGGATAGAAATCCTTTATTTTTTTATTCTTCTTGAATAGCTGCTACAGGGCATCCTTCCATTGCTTCCTTGCAAGTTTCTACATCCTCTGCAGGTACTTCTTCAACTTTTGCTTTAGCGTATCCTTCATCTGCTAGTTCGAATACTTTTGGACATGCTGCTGCACATGCTCCACATCCGATACATGAATTTTCATCAACTTTTACTTTCATATCAATTCCTCCTTGTATATAAACAAAAAAATTATACAATACTTTTTATTAAATAACAAACAATAAATAGTTTTATACATAATTTTACATGAGCAAATTAACTTTTTGCTATGATAAAACATAGATATGATAAAATTTAGATATGGAGGTGGCATCTATGGAAAAGCGTCAAGATAAGTATGATGAGAATAACCATCGAATGACAAGAACCGAGAAACATCAAGCTCTTTATAACGATATTAATAGCAAGATTGGTTACAGTGAAGTATCATCATATGACCAGGGAACAGAAATAGACCTATCAACTTTACATAATGTTAAACCTAAGAGAGAAGAATATCAAAAAATAAAAGAGTACAAAAGCATAATTGATGATGAACAAGAAGAAGAAGCACCAGTAGAGAAAAAAGAAGAAACTAGAGTTAAAAACTTCGATATAAATGCCGTACTTGAAGAAGCAAAGAAAAATAGAAAGAACGATGAATTAGAAAAGAAGAGAAATCTAAATGAAGGAGAGAGCGTACTTTCCTCATTAAATAAGAAATATTTGCATACAAAGGACTTTAATGAAGAAGATAGTGATGAATTAAAAGAACTAATAGACACTATTACTTCTAAAACTCTTGTAGATGATATAAAAGATGAAGAAGAAAAAGAATTGCTTAGCGAACTTCTTGCTTCAACAATCGATATAAAACTAGAGCAGGAACTATCTAATGAAGAAATAAATAAACTATATGAAGATGAAGATGATAATAAAGAAGAAGATAGTGAAGAAGATGGAGTTACCGATAGTAGTTTAACAACAAAATTGAATAATTCATTTTTTACCCATTCGGTTGAAATAAAAAAAGAAGACCTTATAAAAGATGATGAAGAAGAAGAAAAAAAAGATGACGATTTTACCGAGGAAGAAACCGAAGAAAAGCACGGAATATTAAAAATAGTTGTTGTTTCTGTAATAATACTTGTACTAGTTTTACTACTTACATATTTCGTATTAAAACAGATGGGATTTTAATTATTTCTAATAAACAAATATAGCTAATGTTATATTTGTTTTTTTATGATATAATCGAAATTGAAGGTGGATAAAGTTATGCAAATGAATATTAATAATCAAACATATGAAATATATAAAGAAAAAGATAAATGTTTCAATTTAGAAGAAACAGAATCATTATTAACTGATTACTTTTTGCCATTCGATTATATCCTAGGTGATTATTCTTATGGAAGATTAAGATTAAAGGGTTATTATGATGAAAAGAATAAAAAAGCCACTAGTGTAAACAACTTTAAAAATGTTGATAATTATATAGAAAATTATTGTGCATATAATTGTAACTACTTTATATTAAAAAAAATAAAAAAAGATTAATATTGAAGTTGAAAAGTTTGGTATTTGTGCTAAAATAGTTATATAAAGGATAGGGAGGATATTTTATGGATGACGATGCAAAAATGATGTCAATTGTATTGGAAGATGGTTCAATAGATGAAGTAGAATTTTTGATATCATTTAAATTTACCGATAACAATAAAGAGTACATGATCTATACAAAGAATGAAACAGATGACAATGGTAATGTTACAATATATGTAGCATCCATAGATAGGGAACAAGGAGAAGAACCTAAACTAGGTGGCGTTGAGAGCGAAGAAGAATGGACTAGAATTAAGGGAGTATTGAAAGAACTATCAAAGAACGTTGAATAACGAATTATGATGTACAGGAGGCTTTATTATGGCTACAGAAAATACAGAATCTAAAAAAGAAGCGATAATAGCTTATTATACTCCGCTTGCAGTTGGGGTAAAAAAGAAGAATATCGATCGTCTTGCACTACCTGCCAAGGTAAAATTAAGTCAATTGACCTATAGAGGCCTTGAACTTAATACAAAACTTGGTGAAGCGGGAATAGGGAAACGTATTGAAGCTTTGAATAATAATCTATCTATATTGCGTAATGAAATTATCGATAGAGAAAATAAAGAAGCTAAAAAAGACGCTGAACTAGATGACCAAACAGGTGGAGTAGGAAAAGGTGGAGTTACAGAATATAGTCAGAATCTATTTGCATTGAAGCTAAATAGAACTATTTCGAATGCAGCAAAACCAGATAAAGTTATTCCAGTATGTAAAGAAAATAAAGTCATAATAACAGAACAGGAAAACAACAGTTATGAGCTTAATGGTACTAAACCAAGACCACTAATGATAGCAGCTCTTTTAAATGAACTTTTATCACAGATTGGTTCTAAGCCAAAAAGTTATCAAGAAGAAGAAGAAAAGTCTAAAGATGAACAGAAACAAATAACTGCTGATGAAAAAAGAGAAACAAAGAGAAGATTGGTAAGAAATTCTAAATGGAGAAAAATGGCATTTAGCGATTTAGAAGAAAATAAAACACCAGAGCCTGTTGTTATCACAAAAGTAAAAAAGGAAATACCTGTTGAAATAGAAACAAACAAAGCAGTTTCAGAAGGAGAAATTAGAAGAAGAAGAGTTATTGGTGAAGCTGGAACTGAAATTGAAGAAATAGAGAAACTAGAAAAGAGTTTGGGAGAAAATGAACAATTTAGTAGAGCTCTTTCAAATAGAAAAAGCAAATTAACTCAAATGATGTCTAATCTAGGAAAAATAGAAATAAAAGATAAAGAAAAAATAGAATTAAATACACATAATACAGAGTTCCAAGATTTAATAAATGAGTTCTTAAATGTTAAAGAACCACCATCTAAAGAGGAACATGATAAGAAACAAAGAGAATACGATGCATACTTTAATGATCCATTTGTTGAAGAACAAATTAGAAGACAACAAACAGAAGGAATATTGTATGATTATAATCAACAATGGAACGTAATCGAAGAAAATCAAAGAAAACTTGATCGTATGCAGGTTGAGGATAATATAAGTAAGCAAGTGGACAGTATTAGAGAAATAAATGAAGAAATAGTAAATACTGGCATTAAGAGAAAGAAAGAAGAAGAACAAGAAAAAGCAAGACAAGAGGCAATAGCTGCTGCTAAACCTACTGCTGAAGTTATTCTTCAAAGAAACTTAGCTGCTGATGCTCATGATCAAACAATTAATTATTTTGCAAAGAAGTATCAGGATGAACTTGATTATAAGAGAATGTTAAAGAGAAGCGGTGCAGCATATGCAGAAGTTATATACCAATATCAATTAGCTGATAAAGCACTTAAAGAAATTACTAAAAAAGCTGAAGAAGAGTTGAAGAAAGAAAAATATCAACAGGATATTCTTAAAGCTGCTCATAACGAAGCTGAAGCATTTATGCTAAATAATATAACTGCTCAAGCAATTGCTGAAACTAGAGAATCTTTAAGAAGAAAATATGAACAAGAATTAGAAGAATTAAAAGAATTGAAACGTGCTGGAAAGATTCAAGCAGAAATGCTTCTTCAAAAGAATCTAGTAGCACAAGCTATAGATGAAGTAAAATATGAACTTGAAAGAAATATTAAACATGCAAAATATATTGAAGAGATAGCACCATCTGTTAGAAGTGAAGCTAATAGATTATTAATTCAAAACTTAGCACTTACTGCAGTTGATGAAGTTGTTGATTCAATTAAGAAAGAATACAATAAAGAACAAGAAGAACGTAATAAGTTATTGCATGATGCTAAATATCAAGCAGAAAGAATACTTGTTAATAATTTAACTGTAGATGCTATAAATGAAGCAACAGATAGCTATGCAAAAGATAGTGGATTATATCGTAAGAAAAAGATGAATGAAGCTATAGCACTTGGTAAAAAAACAGTTGAAAAAAATAGCATAATTAATAGTGCTAAAGTAGAAGCTAGAAGAATTCAACGTGTAAAAGATAAAAAGATGATACAAGAAGGTGCTGATCAAGCAGCAAACAATCTTTATATCAAAGGATTAAAAGTAGATGCAGAACAAATTGCTAATAAATTATTTAAGAAAAAATTAGCTGAAGCAGGTAATGACCAAGCTAATAAATTATTTACAGAAGAAATAAAACAACTAGGTAGAGAAGAAGCAGAGATTATTAATCTTAAGAGATTGAAAGAAATGGCTGCTGAAGAAGCAAAAAATCTAGCTGCAAAAATGAAAAAAGTATATGATATTACCGATGTAAATAATCGTTATTTAAGATTATATGCAAATTCAAGAGGACTTATTGTTAATCAAAATTTAGTTAATAAATGTAGAAAACAATATTCTAAAAAAGAAAGTAAAAATGATACAGAAAATTTAATAGAGTCTTTAATGGGACAACTTGCAGATCTTAACTTAGGAGAAGAAACACAAGGAAGAAAAATGGCAGCATAGAAATATGCTACCATTTTTTATTTTATACAATATATTAAATAGAATCCGTATCGTTAACTACCGCTTTCACTTCAGGTATCTCGGAAGTTAATATTTCTTCTATACCATCTTTAAGTGTATAGTCTATCAAGGAACAACCTGCACACGCTCCTAGAAGTTTTACATGGACTATACCATCCTCGAATGATACAAATTCTATGTCGCCGCCATCGTTATATAAATATGGTTTAATTTTTTCTATTTCTTCTTTTATTCTATTTTCAATATCCATTTTCAATCACCACGATAATTATATAATAAAAAGAAAAAATATTAAACAATAAATATAAACATATCGATTAGTAAATTGTTTTTTAATATAAATAATGTTATAATCGCAATGAGAGAGGATATAAGATGGATAAATATAAAGTGGGGAAAATAGTAGTTGGATATGTCACAGGTATCGAAAAATATGGTATATTTGTATGTCTTGATGACTACTATACTGGACTTATTCATATTTCGGAGATATCATCTAATTTTGTAAAAGATGTTTCATCTTATGTAGAAATTGGAGAAACAATAAGAATGAAGATTATTGATGTTGATGAAAATAATCATCATGTAAAATTGAGTATCAAAAATTTTGATTATAGGGTTAATAGAAAAAGGAAGGCAAAAATAAAAGAAACGCCTTCTGGTTTTACCAAGTTAAGTACATCTTTACAGGATTGGATAGACGCAAAAATAACAGAATACGAAAAAATATAATTATTTGATTGACAAAGTCTACACAAAATGATATATTTTATATTGTCAAACGCCTAGGTGGTTGGCAATATTTTATCTTTGGAGGATTAGCTCAGTTGGTTAGAGCACCTGCCTTACAAGCAGGGGGTCATAGGTTCGAGTCCTATATCCTCCACCATTTTTAGTGCCGAAATAGCTCAATTGGTAGAGCAACTGACTTGTAATCAGTAGGTTCCGGGTTCAAGTCCTGGTTTCGGCACCATTTTTTGGAGAGGTAGCGAAGTGGCTAAACGCGGCAGACTGTAAATCTGTTCCTTCGGGTTC
>JAEEGL012139947.1_pt1 | contig 35881 bp, 59 predicted proteins | sample 9134231 | NCBI WGS metagenome assembly JAEEGL01 (sample SAMN16246548, study PRJNA631951) | gut metagenome | biome: gut microbiome; feature: rumen; material: fiber-attached | host: Bos | place: Iran: Karaj | collected 2018-10
GTATCTCCTTTCTCTCATAATATATGTAAAATAAAATTATTCATTTTATATTATTTTCAAAAATAATAAAATAAAGGAGAGAAATTATTTAGAATTTCTCTCCCTTCATTTTTTTAAACATCTACCCAATAAAGGGTTAATACACCATCATTTTTTGCTTTCTCAAGACTTTGTATTAATTATAAAAGATTATTATCAAGAGTAATAGAATCTTCACTAAAATCTTCAAATTCTCCTTCTTGACCTTTTAATACTCGACCTTGGGCCACTAAAGTATTTAAATCATAAGTAATATTATGATTTATATCTACTGTATAAAAACGAATAGCAAATTTTACAATACCAGCTGCGGCAGTAGCAGCACCTTGAATACACCAAGGAATTAAAACTTTTCTTTCAAATCCAAAAGTTTCAACATCATAAAATGGTACTGGATAAATAAAACTATCACCATTCGCATTGACATACTAAATTATACAAGTTTTTGTTGTAAGATCAGTATGATCATAATATCTATCAAATTTAAAATAAATAGTTTCTGCTTGATGATCTTTTTCAACACTTAAAAACTCAGGAACATCAATTGTTCTTGAATTTAAATCAATATCAAAAATTTTTTCATCTTTTGGAAGAAGTAGTGCTTTTTTAGTAGGAGCGTTGCTCTAAATCTACCATAGCATTTCTTCATAGTCACGAGGATTTGTAACCATTAATTATCGCTCCTTCCTAAAGTAATTAACGTGCGCTATCTTGAACTTTAATTACATCTAAATCAAATGTATAAATACTGCCATTATAATTATTCCTAATTTCAGGAATAATATCATAGTCGCCACCATTAAAGGTAATTTTGCTAGGATCAAGATTTGAATTATTCATTAATTCTTTACCAACAATATTCATATCATCATCATAAATTGGTTGATACCAACTATATTCTAAAGTTCCAACAGGTCCATCAATAACTACATTTGCTGGATCAATAAAGAGAGAAATAGAACGATTAAACTGGTTATTTGCGTTACTATTATATCCAATACCACTTGCAGGCACTAAATTAGTTGTACTACCTAATTGATAACTTGCTTGTACCTGAGTAATTTTACCAGCAAGAGGAGAAGCAATAATTTCAGCAGATGTTACTGGATCAGAAAATTTACTATTTTGGAAATTAGTTACAACAACTTGATATTTTCCAGCTTCATTTACAGTAAGAGTACTACTATTTAAAATAGAAAATTCATTCTCTTCATTAATATTTTCAAATTCATTTTCTTCATTCTCTTTTTGCCATACAAATTTTAAAGCTCCAGGATTATGTACATCAGCAGCTGCTGTGATTCGACCTTCTGCTTCTCCATCTAAAAATACTACATTATTTGATTCAGCTCGATCAAAAGAGTATCCTTCAGGAATCTAAACTCCATCGCCAAAATAATCAGGCTATACTGCAATAAGCACACCGGCAGGCTATTCTACGGCAGGAATTACAACTACATCACTTGTCTCTACTTCACCGCTACCAATTTTTACTTCATTAGCATCAACCTTATATCCTTGCGCTTTAATAAAATAAGATCCATCTGTACTAGCAGTAATTTTAGCAGCTTTAATATAAAGATCAACAGATAAAACTTCTTGATCTGGTTCTTCTTCATTCTCTGATTCAATAACAGTAATCTTACCCCATTTAGCTAAATCTTCAGCAGAAGCTGGTTGATAACTTTCAACGCCTTCTTCTTCAACTTTAACTAAATAATCAAGATTTTCATCAAGTGAAGCCATTTGCCATACTGATTCTACTGGATATTCTGTTTCTGCAGCTGCAGCAACTTCAGCAGGAGTAATACGATTTAAACCTGCAGCATCTGCATAATAAATTGTATTAGCATCAAGATTACTTAAATCAGTAACTTCAACTAAAGGACGTTTTACTAATAAATACTCTGGAATAAGAGTATTATTTATTTCATCTGTATATTGAATTCTTGTACCTGAATCAATATTAGCTATTGCATAAAAATCAATTGGCGCACTATTTGGTTCTCCATTTACTATAGCCGTTGGTAAATTAATTGAAGATACAAAATCACCAAGAACTACTTCACCATTGACCATAACTCCAGGGATAATACCATGGCCATTACCAGTAACCCAAACAAGATCACCAACTGCTGCATCGCCTTCACCATAAGAACTATTTACAAGAGTTCTAATAATATCATCATCTAATCTATATACATCTGGATTTTCGCCAAGAATAAGACCATCTTTAATATTAATGGTTGTTGGAAGAGTATTAAAACGATAAGTTACTTTCTACTCTCCGTCAACTGTTTCAGTCTAATTAAACTCAACGGCAAAAGTTAAAGAACCACTTTTAGCAGTTACAATATTATTAATAGGCCATCCAAAAATAATACAATTTGATTTGACTTCATCAATTGTCATTACATCATTAAATTGAATAAAACGTTTAGTTTTACCTTCTTTATCGCCCATTTTCCAATTTACTTCAATATTGCAAGTACTTAAATCTTTATAATCAAAATATCTCTCAATACGGAAGAAAATAATTTCTGCTAAATGATCTCCCTAAACAGAAAGACCATTAGATTTAAATTCATTAGGAACTGTAATCTTACGACTATTAGCATCTATTTCGAAAAGGGGTTCATCAAGAGGAAGTCTTAAAAACTTTGAATCTAATTCAGCAATTTCTTGAATACTACCAAAATAAGCTTCAATATTATCAACATTGATAATAGGACTATCAGAATCTAACTCATGTTTAGCTGTACTTACATCTAAAACTTCATTAAAAAGTTCCTGATATTCATTATCAAGATTTAAAGTTTTTGTAATCATAGACAAAAAACCTTCCTTTCTTTTTGTTACATTTTATAGGAAAGAGAAAGAGAATTATTAAAAATTCTCCTTCTCTTTTTTATATTAAAAATTTTATAAGTTATATAATTAACTTTGTCCAATTAGACCTCTTTCCAAAGGTCAACCTCACTATCAGGAACTAAAACTTGTGAAACAAAATTTACTCCATCTTTAGTTAACTTTTTGCCATTACCTGCAAAAAGTTGATATTTTTTTACATAATAAATATCTTCAAGATGAACAGGAGAACAAATTGTACCATTAGTTCCTAAATATTCATACATAGGGGTTTTAATCATTTTTTTATCCTCCTTTTTATGTCTAACCAGATCCTGGATATAAGACCTATAAGAAATTAGATAAAGATTCTAAACTTCCACCAAGTTCTGTTAAAATAAGATTTGCCTAAGTAGCACTGCACATGCTAGAAAGTAATGCTTTATAGGCACTACCATCATACTAACTACTAACATCATTATATGAGTTCCAGAATGAACTATCTTGTACATAAATAATAATCTTTTTAGCTAACATTGTTCCATTGCTTGCCTAGAAGGTTCTATAGAATGGAGCATTGCTTGTACTAGATGCTGCAGAAGGATTATATTGCGTAATTTGATATATAGTACATGGATGTTCCTCAGTACCAAACTAATAAATTACATTTGATAAAGTAGCAGAAGCATTTCTAAAAGTAGTATTATTAATAGTATTTACATTACCATCAATTAAAATTAACTAATTATCAAAATTACCAAATGAACTAGTAAAACTTACACCACCAAGAGTATTAATTGTACCAGAGATTTGAGAAGACAATACTAAGTTTTCAACATTTTGGAAAGCATTTGATCCTATACTCTATAAACCAGGAGCCGTAAATTCAAAATATTTTAACTATTTACAATTAAAGAAGCAATAAGGATCAATATTTGCTACAGAAGTATTTCCATTAGCTTGTTTTGCAAAAAATACATGAGTTACATCTGCTAATAATGGATCAGAAGACTAAACACGCAATGAAGGATCATATATTGAAGATCCAAAAGAAACCACTGGAAGAGTCTATCCATTATAAGAAATTTCATAAGGAATAGTTAATTTACCATAAATTTTTGTATTTAATACAATACTGGCGCCTTGCTAATTAACACTTATGACTCTAAAATATTCTGGATGAACATTTTCAAAAACAGATTTAAACTCAGTATCCCAAATTGTATAGAAATTAATATCTCCAGTAATTGGGAAATCTTTTAATACAATTGGTGTTTTTGCATTTTCAGAACGACCATAACCTAATAAAGAATAAGTCTTATCTAAATCTAATTCACTATCATCTCGGTAAGGAGTAACAGAAGGTCCATTGCAAGTACTTCCATGAGGAACTTTAACTGTACTAATTAATGTTCCACTATCATAAAAACTGACATCCCAAGAATGAATTGGACATATAGCATAGAAATAATAAGTATGAATATCCGTATCTAAAGTTGATACTGGCCATTGTTTTGTTCCATCTATAGAAGCTAATAATGTTGCGCTTAAGCTGTTTGTTGCGGCCCATCCTAAGAAATCATGATTTGGTTTTGCAGTATTGAGTACATCCTTAATATCTCTATACAATGCGATAGGATCTTCAAACCAACCACTTCTAATACTTTGAGAAGCAACTTCGGTATAAGTTCCATTGTTACCTTCGTCCTCATCCATTAATAAGAATTTAGCAGTATATGCTTCATTAACATCAGCAAAGAAGAATGTTAAACCTGGGAATTTTGCACCTAATCCATTACGAATCTCAAATTCATCAACCTAAGTTGTGTTATTAATATAAATAAATCCAGTAATATTAGGAACATTATTATTTTCAGTGCTAATAAAAGCATTATTGTTTGCCATAAAAATATTAAGCATTTCAATGGCAGAGTCATCAATCTAATTAATATCTTCAATAGAGACATTAGGATCTTTTCTATATAACTCTTTATTTTTAATCTTTACACTCCAAGTTGTAGGATCATAGTTATAACGTACAAGACCATAGTGTCCATTATCTTGCCAATATTCTGCGGTTGCATCCCAGTCTTCATCAACGCTAACCTAAATATATGGAGACCACTAAACATTAGTCATTTGAATCAATGAACTTGATCCCTATCTTCTACGAATATCAAAATATCTCTTTAATAATTTATAACTATTATATCCTAATCCGCCACCAAAGATATTTAAAGTAGCAATATTAGTTTCTCCTTCATCTTCGAACATTCCTTCAAGATATAAGCCTGGAGCTGCAACTAAATCACCTTCACGATTACGTGCAGGTGTCTCATAATGTGTAATAAGATTCTTTAATAATCTTGGTTCAGTTAACCTTAAAGCAACAAGGGATCTTGGTAAATATAAGGTATTAAGAGCAACACCATCTGCAAATTTTACTTCAGAATAGTTAGAACCAGTAGCACGGAAATTTTCAAGTTTTTCGCAACTTGTTAAATCAAGAACTGCACTACCCTGACGTAAAGAAATATTACTCATATTCATGTATTTTAATAATGGTAATCCTTTACCGCCTGAGTCTTTTCCTGCGCTAAAGTTAGGATTATTAACATTATTATTTTTATACTACATTTCTTTTAACTATCCGTCTGCTGGATCAATATCTGTAACAACACCATCATAGCCAAATTGTAATCTAGTTAATTTACTAGCATCACCAATGATATTAAATTCTTGCCAATATAATTTACTCATATCGCCAAGATCAGACATATGATTCATACCATAGATATATAATAATTGCTCTGGGTAATTCCTACTTGTACGAACACCAGATTCAATAGCAGAAATATTAACACGTAATGGATTAATACCATCATATTTCTAAGAAGGATAGGCTTCATTATCATCACCATAAGTAACATAAGTACTATGTGTAGGTGTTAAAGTAAGCCAATATTCTCCATCAAATAAGTGACGTTTTGTAGTGCTATCAGGTGGAGAGAAATAACTTTCATTTGGATTACTAATATCTTCTACCCAAATATCAGAAGTATGAATTGCATTATTAGCAGCTACACGACCTTGAATGCGGTTATTACCAGCTCTCTAATAGTCACCCTGATTTAACCAGCTATCAATATATTCAATACGATTTGATAAGAACTATCTACGAGATAATGAACGATTACCTTGTAACATATAGAAGAATTTACCATCATCAATAGAAATTTCTCCTTTATCGTTACTAGATAAATGTCCAACTAAACCATTCTAAGTTGCTTGATATAATGGAGATCCATCATCTTCTGTTCTACCATTAGTAATTGTAATATATTTATAATATTCATCTAAGTTCTATGCAATAATTGGACGCTTACCGCGCATTACAATTGCTCCAGTAATTTCAGGATCAGTATTATACCATTTTTCAATAGTATTAACATCATCAAGAGGAGGAAGTTTTAAATCACTACCAAATAATCCTGTAGTAACGCCCTTAAGATGTTTATATTTACCAATTATATAAGAACTCTTAAAATATTTATAAAAGTTCATCCAAAGCACACTATCAGAAGTTGAATAGTTTCCATCTTCTGTGGCATCAACATTATATTCAAATGATGGAATACCAGTATTATTAACACCAAGTTGAGTGTCAATATCATAGAAAATTGGATACCAAATATAATCGCCACCTTGTTTCTATGGACCCCAAGATGCCATCATACAGTTTTTACCACGAGAGTCATAACATTCAAATACTTCAGTCATAACAAAATATGTAGCCATATATTCAAGATCAAAATGATCTTTTAATTCATTAACAAATTTATCGCCACGATATTCTTTAGTGTCATACTTATAAGATTTTCCTAAATATTTAGTTTCAGTATAACCTACATAGTAAGCTTGATCAGTGCCTTTTTTAGCATCAAAATCTTCTTGAGTAATACTCACTTTTGCTGTAGCCTAGCCATTAGGCTAATTACCATCATAAGTATAATAAACTTCATTTGCATCAAAGACATCATCAGCAGTAGTTTTTCTTACTAAGCGATCAACTTTACCTTGAGTCTCTAAATCATCCATCTAAGCATCACTATAATTCTCAAGTTTATAATACTCAACAGATTCATCAAAGGCTGCTTCATTAATACAAGAAATATATTCATTATTTACTTTAATATAAAAATTAATTTTATTACTATCAGTAAATAAATGTTCAGCATCTGCTGCATAAATATTAATATATTTTTTACTTGTACTATCATAATCATAATAAGTTAATTCAGGATTCCATGCAGAACCAGTATCCTAAATATAATCAATTTTAGTATAATATGTATTTGGCTACCAAATTAATTCTTCATCAAAATCTACCATTTCATATTGATCATTTTCATACTTATAATAATTGATATTTTCATTATAAGCAGTTCCAGTATCTAATTCATAGATTTCGGAAGTAGCCATTAAATAAAATCTATTCTATTCCCATAAAGTTTTACCAACAATAATTGGATTATATTCACCTTGAGAAGGCACATGGTCCATACAAGTACTCCAAACCCATTGACAAGCTTTTTCCCAATTTTTATATTTATCTAATAAAAATTCTGCTCTTGTCTCTTGATTTATTTCAGGATGCTCTTTATCAAATCTAAAGTTTTCACCTGGGAGTTTATTTGCTTCTTTCTCAGGATCCATAATATAATCTAAAGCATCAGAATCATCATGATAACGATATTCAAATGAGTCAGCAACTAATGGAGCAGATTTAGTAGAACTTAACTTTCTAACTCTTTGACCATTTTTCATTTCAAATGCATCAAAAGTTAAATCTTTACGTTTGTCAGGATCTCTAAATGAACAATAAGTACGATTATTATTCTCCATTTCCCAACATTCAGCAATTTTAGAAATTTTCTTATTCTTTAAAAACTTCTAACTAATTGTTTTATTACCACAAGTTTTATCAGGCTTAAAGCCATAAACTTCATCAGAACCTTTATCAAGAAGCATGTTATACATACCAATATATTGATAATAAATACTGCCATCTTGGAGAAGTTTCTTATGGAAAGCAAGAACTCTAAAACCAGAAACAGATGTTCTATAATTACTAGTATTTGGAATTGTAAAATTCTTATATCCAGGGACTCTTTCATACCAAGTATTATAGCCAGGAGTAGATGGAGGATAATTTGGATTTAATTCTCCAGTATCTTTAACTAAACCTAAAACTTTAGTAACTTTTGCATCTGGATGAAGTTCATTATAAGCCTATGCATATGCCAATGGACCGTTCGCAAAAGCAGAAGCGATATTAGGATCATCATTAATAACAACTAAATCACCTGCATCTGAACTAGTTGGAAGAGTACTCTTCCATTCATTCTTATGACTTAAATACCAATATTCTTTTCCTGCTTTATAAGTTGTAGTAGGAGTTTCAATTGTTTGAGTCGCATCTTCAACCTAAAAAGCACCTGCAGCATTGTAGTCATCAAGAGGATGTTTTGAATAAGCATTTCCTACTAAATTAGCAAAACCCATATTATAACTACCAGAAGATTCCATAAAATCAATCTTCATAGTCCATTTAGTAGTACCAGTAGTATAGTTATTCATATACCAATAACTTTGTCGGCTAGCTTCTTTACCTCTTTCTACCCAAGCAGGATTTTTAATATAATATTTATTATATTCATAAGGAGCATCTTGTCCACCAAGTGCTATTGGAGTTTCACCAGTAGCATCAGTATAATAAGTTTGCCCAGCTTTTAAACCCGCATTATCTAATATAAATTTGTCTTGAGTTACACCTAATCTATCAGCTTCAAAATCTGCCTAGAAAGGCCCACGATTTAAGAAAATATGAATACGTTCTTGCTCATCGCTATCATATTTGGTTTTTGCTTTTAACTTATAATTACGACGAGGATAAAATTCAGAAGAAGTGCCTTGAACAGCCATCTAAACACCAGGACCAATTTCATCTGCTCTAGTAGTAAAATCACTGATCCAAGATGGGCAATGATGTTTATAATATAATTTAACAGCTGCTGCTTTTTCTTCTTGAGTAGCACCATCTTGCCAAAGTCCATCTCCATTAGGTCCTGCTAATTCTTCAAGTTCGCCAGAACTATAAGCGACTTCAAGAGGAGTATTAACAAATTCAACACCAATATTTAATTTAACAGATTTCGCATATGATAATTTTTGCTTATCTTTTGGATAAACTTTTGTTGTATCGAAAATAATATATGGCATAATTGGCTCATTTGGATGAGCAATATTATAATCTAACATTTTTCTATATTCAAATTGATATTCATTAATAGCAGGATTCATTGTTGCCAATTGATTTTGATCATAAATATCTACTTTTTCAGTATCAGCAGCATAGTTTTTAACAATATCACTTACTGATAAATTAGTTCTATAAGTACGAATTTTATATAAATCAATATCACAGCTATTACTATTAAATACAAGTTCATTTGCACCAATAGTAAATCCATCAACTTCACTATTTTTAATAACACTTGTTAAAATACCATTTACATAAATCATAATTAATTTTTGTGCAGCAGTATTACCATGTTGATATACAATAGATAAAGACACCATTTCGTTTTCAACATAAGAAGCACTTACTGTATCTTTACCATTAGAGAAGAACATATCTTGAGGACCTAAGCACAAACCAATGATTTCAGTAGCACTTCTCTATGTATAATAACTACAAAATGCATTATTTAATTCAATCTATTTCTAAATATGACTATATACTAAATCATCATATTCTAATAATCTAGGTTCAGTTGCACCTTCATCAACAATTGTTATTGGATTAGGATTAGTAGGATCAGTATTTACTTCTCTTAAATACCAAGCTAAGAATGAGTCATAGTTAGTATATTTAGTTTTATATGTTTGAGTATCTTCATCATAGAATTGTGCAAATAATGTTGCATCATTATTATAACGAGTAATGTTATGAATTAAATTAGAATAGTTCTAAATATTTCTAACTTTAAACTAAATTTCAATAGTATGTGCAATTGCATCTGCACCAAAAGTGCCTTGACCAAAACGCATACTTCCAATTGGAATTCTAACACTTGCTCCATTACTAATTCTTAAACAAGTTCTACCATCAGTACCACGAATCCAACCATTATTATACCAGTTAAAGTTATTTAAGGTCGCCTTAATCTCACGATCAACCATTTCACCATTTTCTTCAACTTGATAAGTATATTTTAATGTCTAACGTTTTACCTCAGATTCATTATTTGAACGACCACTACCAACAGTATTTAAAGCATAAGTTAAATAGTCTTGTTTCTAAATTCCAAAATCTAATCTAGTAGGATCTTTTTGTACACTAATTTCGATTTCTCTAGTAGTTATTCGATTATCTTCGCCGCAACTAATGCTATAGCGATTTAATACATCTAATTCTGCATCAGCAATTTCAAAATAAGAAAATCTACTACTATCAGTAATTTCTTGAGGTGAATTATCTAATTCTCTACCATCTTTCTTGAAATGCACAACAGCTGATTCTGGATTATTTGGATCAAAAACACGATATGGAATTTGAATAACATCATAGTTATAATAAGTAGTTTTATAATCTCCTAACCAAATTATAGGTTTTTGATTATTTGCTTGAATAACAGCTACTTCAAAATGTAATGGAGTAACCTCACTACCTTTTCTACCATTAATAGACTAGAATAATCTAATCCATACTTCATGATTTCCATGAGTTAAAGATACTTGACTTCCACCGACATTTTTTACATTAATTGAAAATTCTGTTTCTGCACTATTAGGATCGTCTTTATTATAAAGAGAAGTCTCAGTGTAAAATGGATTATCAGGATCATCAAAATAAAATTCTATCGTCCTATCCATAGATCCAGCTGCTTTACAAGATAAAGTTAAAGTTTCTGGATAAAAAACATCTAAAGTAGAAAAGTTAGGATCTAAACCTAAAGTTAAATCAGAAGTAATAATTCTGACTTCACGAGTCATTGTACTTCTATGGTTCTACTAACTAGCAGTTAATGTAATCTTAGTACGTGAAGATGCTCTAGCAATTAAACCGACTTCCAATTCATGTATCTCATCAGTTGTAAAGATATCACTACCTGTTTTATAAGTAATGAAATTCTTTTCATCCTCAGTATATGCCAAACTATATGTAATTGTAACCCTATCATCAAGAGGATTCCCTCTCTTGTCTTTGGCTGATGTTGCTGTAAAACGTAATTTTGCAGACTATCCATTAATTAAATTAACAGACTCCATTGTCTCAAGACGTAAGAAGATATCTTCTTCTAAAGTAGAACCGCCACCGCTTCCACCAGAAATAGTTAAACGTAAAGCGTCTACTGAAGAAGTAAGAGGAGATGGGTTTACAACTCTATAAAAGCTGCCTTCAGAAACATTAATGATTAAGTCATCTCTTTGAGGATAGTCACTACCTTCAATAGTATCTATTGGAAAAGTAATTATATCTTCTAATTTCTCTTCATCTGTAATGGTTCTATTGGCATAATAAATGCCTGAGTTACCTGCTCCGCCACCAGCACTATTGCCAACCATAGCTCTTGCAATCTAAGTGCCATGTTCATCAACATAGTCAAGATAAATACGACCAGTATCAGTAGCGAAATAGAGATATCCATCATGGAATCCTAATTTAGCAGCAGAAATATTTTCTTCAATGCCGCGCACAGGTACAAAACTTTTTTGACCACTCATAAATAGAGTATCTCCTTTCTATCTAAAAATTTTTTAATAAACATAATAATAAAAAAATTGGGAGAGGAAAAAATCCTCTCCCAATTTTCCTCATCATTTTTGAAAAATAGTTAATTTAGATTATCTATGATTGTCCTTAAAATTCTCCCCAAACAAGATCCATTTGAACGCTGCCTTGAGCTGCTCCAGGAGAAAGGGCAATAGTATTTGAATAAAGATTAATATTCTATGGAGTACCTGCATTACCTGCGCTATCTAATGTAGCAAAACTAACATTTACACTACTTGCAGGATTTGCTGTAGTAGGTGCAGTTACACTAGTAGCAGTAATAGAAGAAATATCATAAGTGACAGGGATAAACGTATCATAATTGATAGCAGTAATATGACCATTAGATACTGTTACATCTTTAATTGCCTAGAAGGAACTAGCTCCATTGGATGTAGTACTACTAGTAGTGGTTGAAATAGTAGCGTGATTAATAGTAGCATTAAGAGCATGAGCAGTAGTACTACCAGCTGCAACTGTAGCAGTACTAGCAATTGCCATGTCTGTACCAGCAATAAGACTTACACCAGCGATTGGATCATGTAATACATTTTCTAAAAGAATTGTATTCGTAGCAGTAGTTACAACAGTCTAATAACTAAATGCATCAATTGAATCATTACCAGATGGGATATAGACCCAAGCAAGACCTGAGCTAATTTTACCATCAGTGCCTTCTGTTCCAGTAGCAATAAACATATCGCCTGTACGGACATTGCTTGGAGAAGTGCCATTAAATGTTACACCACTAAGGTTAATTGTATCAGAATTAGCTACATAAACATCGCCAACTTCAACATTAGTAGTAGGAAGTGTGTTAACTGTTCCACCCTAGCCTACACTACCAATAAAGTGCATACCATCTAAAGCACCTAATTTATTATCAATTTCATCTGCACTATAGATGGCTTTTGCAGTACCAGTGTTATTAGCAGTTAAGAATGCCACTCCACCATCATGTAAAGCGATACCTAATCCATCAATTTGACCAGAACCGTCATTACCATCAGAGTCAAAAACTGAAAATTGTAAATTACCGGCGCCACTAGAAGTCATAGAACCAGTTGCAACAATAGTATTTACTGAACTAATGACAAAATTATTATTTGTAGTAGAGAAACTAATTGCATTACCAGCTTGAAGATTTACTACACTTGGAGTAGCAGTATCAGAATTTGATAATTCAATAGCAATAACATCATTACTAGCACTTAAAGAAGCACCTAAATTATAAGTGCGGCCATTAATTGTTAAATTACCATTACCATCAGAGCCAAGAGTAATTCCAGAGCCTGCGCTCATTGTCATTGTAGCTGTTGCACTAGCAGTATCTCCCCCACCAGTACTAGCAGATACAATAGATGTAATTGTCGCAACATTATTATTTACTGTTGAGCTTAAAGTTACGTCATCTACTATATGGTCGGTATCTGGATTAATTTGTTTCCATTCATAATAAGGACTTTGTTCTGAACCAGAGTTAATCCATACTGCTAAAATATTTTCAGTTTGTAAATAATAGAAATCATTTACGTGTGCTTGTTTCTCAGCATTTGTTGTCCATGATTGTGCTTTTGCCTATAAAGCAGCCTCATTAGCAACAATTTGTACTGTCTGATTAAGTAAAAATCTATCACTTGCATTGTCAACATAAAGACGATGTGTATCTGTAGTTAAATAAAAAGTACCGTCCTAATGGGTAACAGGTAAGTTAGATTGTAAACCACGTTTAAAAAGAACATTAGCCATAATTTGTTTTCTTCCTTTCTTTATTAATCATGTATTTCTTGCCATGTTAATCGTTCATAAATTTCAATTAAGTTATCAGCAACACTTGCATCAGAATTTAAGTTGTTATAAGTACCATTAATTGCTTCTAAATTGCCCACTACAGTCTAAAATGTTGTAGTAGTAACATAGTTATTAGCATTACTTTCTAAAACTCCTACACGAGTATTTAATCCAGCAATACTGCTATTAAATCCACTAATAGTTGTTGATAAATCGCTGACGCTAGTTTCTAAAGTGCCGACTCTTGTATCCAGTGCGGTTAATGCACTAGCATTTGCTTTTGCATTTAATGCATTTTCAAAAGCAGTAGTAGTTACATAATTTGATAAATCTACATCTAATGATCCTATCCGCTCTAAAACACCATTAACAAGCATATACTCTTCATATAAATTACCAGAAGTGCTTGAACCAGGATTATATAAGTAAATAACATTATTATCAGTAGCCTATGCCAAATTAGCAATTACTTGATATTTAAGATGAGCAGCTTGACCAATAGCAGTTGAAATTTTTCCATCAACAGCTTGTAACTCTGACTGCACTTGTGCAATATCAGACTAGGCCGTAGCTAAATTAGTTTCTAAAGTACCAACTCTCTAATCTAAGTTAATACTTGGTGCAGTTTGCCAAGTAATTCCTGTTGCAGATTTTACTGGCATCATATTAGTAGATGCTGCGGCATAACCTTTTAATTCTAATTTTCCATTAACTGCATTAAACTAAAACTCATTCTCATCAATAGTAACAAAATTTCCACCAGTAGCAATAATAGATTCAGCAACATCTTGCGCTGAAGTATTTATCCACTTACCCTCTGAGTTAAGAACGAGAAAATCTCCAGTTTGCGCAGATGATATTAATACATCAGAAAGTTCTGAAATACTACTTGCTCCACCAGAACCGCCAACTTCACCAATGAGGCGAGCACCAAGGTACAAACTACCTCTGTTAGCATCTTCTGGATCATAAATAAAATACAGAGTATCATCATCTTTGCGACTTAATCTATTATAAGAAGCTAAGGTTCCACGCTAAAATTTTACATAATTAGGAAGAGCCATTCCATTGAATCTCCTTTCTATAAAGATTTTAACCTCTATAATTTTTTAGAAATTATAGAGGTTAAATTATATATTATTGTCCAAGTTCACTATGCATAAAAATAATATATTTTTTCATTTAAAAATATTGGTCTAGCATAATCAAAATAATCAATAGTATCTCCATTTGTCCATGAAATATCTATATCACTATACCAATCTTGATTTAATATTTTTTTGTTATTTTTTGTTAATAAAGTCTATTTATTTATTATTCCATGCATTTTCCCTGGAGAAAAATAAATTGGAAAAATTCGATAATCATTATCATCACCATTATCATCGGCAATGAGAATTTGGCCTATTGGCCAATATGTAGTATTTAAACTATTAGACAGATTTGTCTAAAACTAACCATCTAAATAAGCCTAATTATCTATATAAAAATTACTTATATCAATTGTATCAGGATTAAAATTATCATATACATATCCAATATTATTTTGATCTAATGCATCAGCAATCGTTGCCCTGACTGGAGCGTACCAAAAACCATCTGTTATATACTATGATATAAATTTCGAATCATCTATATTAAAAGTTACATTTTTAATATAAAGAATATTTTTATTATTAGTATTAATATTTGTTTTTTTAAAAAATAACTAACATTTATAATGCAAGGCTGAATTATCTGTTACATATGATAAAACCTATGAATTAGAAGTATTAAATTTGATTTTTCTACCTATATAATTATTAATATAGCTCATATGTTCTTCTTCAGGAAAAGTAATAATTTCATCTAAATTAATAGAATCATTACCAAAAAAGTTAATTGTTATACTATTATTAGTATTATCTTTTATAATATTATTTGTATCATATAAACTATATGATCCTGCTCCAGTTTTATAATATATATCTGGTAATGAATTTACATTAGTATTTTCATCAAAAGTAATTGTTATTCCTGTAATATGATTATTAATAACCTCATCTGGAGGCAACCAAAACCATTGTAAATAATTATTACTACTTGAAAGATAAATTGATAATCTCCAATTATTTTGTTCACCATTATAAGATAGTTCATTGAGAGAAGATCTCCCAATGAAACTACCATAATTTAACAAATAATTTACATAAGTAATATTTTTTATTGTCGCAGTATTGCCTATGACTGCATCTGTTTTGCCTATTGCAATATTGCCATTAAATTCCCAAGGATTTATAGTAAATTTATTATTTTGTACCTAAACATAAGTTTTGGTATTACTATTATCTTTTACAAAGTACTTTATTTTTCTATTAACCATTTACTTTAATCCTCCTATAATTCTACTTCAAAAGAAGTATTATGTGCAGCAGCTATATCAGTAGTAGATATTGTCGCAATTGGAGTATCTGTATAAACATCATTAAGATCATCTAATATATCAATTCTATCACTAAGCGAATAATTATAATTATTATAATAATCAGTTAATGTAGCGGTAGTAGATATAGTTCCTATAGTAATCTTATTTAAATCAACTATACTATTTTCTAATTTAATAACTCTACCAGTAATATTATTAGACTCAATTGTTGAGCCTGCATTACCAATATGGTTTTCTAATTTCATTACTCTACCTGTAATATTATCAGAAGTTATTAACGAATTTGTATCTCCGACATAATTTTCTAAAATATTTATACGATCTATTAATCCATTATTTGCAGTATATTCAATAGCTGTTGTTGAAGTACCACTAATAATTTCCTAAAGAGCTGCAATATTCTATGCATTATTATCAATATTACCTTCATTTGTAGCAATTCGATCAGACAATGTTGCTGTTACACTTAAATCTGGTGTACCTATTATACTCTATAAACCAGGCATAATAGCTGTTGCTGTTGATCTTGTTGTAGATCTACCTACAATATTCCATAAAGTATTACGTCTAATATTACCATTATTGTCTTTATCAATATCAATATCTCTATTACCAACCATATCTAAAAGTTTTGTAGTATTTTTAACTAATCCATTATGCTCATCTGTAACTATAGTTTCTAATTCATTAATGCGATTAGAAATTGTATTTACATTATCATAACCATTAGGACCAACAGCTGTTTCAAGAGCAGCTGTACGTTGAGCTAATGTGCTAGAATTATTAGAGTCATCAGAAGTGTTTCCAACATAAGCTTCAAGATCATATGTTCTAGTTGTAAGAGAATCGACATTAGCATTTAAGGATATAAATGGAGATTCAAGAACATGTATACTTTCAGTATTGGGAACACCATTTGTGCCAATAGAATCATCCATATCAGAAATATCATAATACATTTCAGCTACAATTATGTCATCAACTGGAATATTCTACCAAATTTTTTCAATTGGTAAACCTGTTTTAAATGATCTAATATTTGTATAGAATTTAAACTTTCCATCCCTAGTTGCAGTAGTATCCATAAAATTATCTGGAATAGTAGTAGAAGTAGTTCCATCATTATTATTTAAATTATTAATCCTACTAGTAGCATAAATAATTTTTACAATATTATTATCATAATATCCAGGTGTGTTTAATAATTCTATTAATTCAGATAAAGTTGTAACATTAATTGGAGTACGCACCTATAACTAATAAATTAATCTTCCACTTAATCCAAGAAAAGGTAATAATGCTATTTCAGAATCTACAGTATTTTTTGAACTATCAGAACGAATATAATATTCTCTATTTTTAATTGTATCTATATGATCTATTGTATTCGGAGTATTATCTAATATATAAACTCCTACCCCATTAATTATGTCTTTATAATAATATTTATTTGGATAATAATCAGAGCAATCTTCTTTTAAGTAATATCGAGTATATACATATTTAAATAATTCTGTTGCTACTTTTTGTGCTGTATATAAGTATTCTGGCCCCGTATAATATTGACGATCAGTCGTCATAGAAGTATTTCTATCTAATATATAAGCATTACCACTATTAGATAAAAAGTAATATTTATTTGGCTCATATGTTTCTTCTGTTAAATTAATTGGTTTATATATTAACTATGGAGAAAATAATACATTACTTACAGAAATATTACTATAATTATTATAATTAGTAATTTCATCAAATACATAATGAGTTGTAACATCTGCAACTTCATATAAAAATCTATCTGTAATATTATTATAAGTATGTGGCATATTGTCTTTAAAACTTAATGGTATAGCTACTTTTTGACTTTCTTCAAATATATAATAATCTCGATCAGGAGTTTTTTCACTATTTGTATCTAATATATATTCCTCTAATTTATAAAAATATTCATTAGGCTCATATATTACTTCAAAAGGAAAGCCATCTGTGTGACATTCATAATAAGTACTTAAATCATAATAAAGACGATCAGGATCTTCTGTATCATTTTCATCTAATATATATCCACCAGGTATACAATAATAATATTTATTAGGTTCATAATTAAAATCATCTGGTAACATCATATATTTACTAGGCACGTAATATTCTTGATCAGGTGTTATAAATTCTTGAGTATCTAATATATACTAACCATTTTCTTTATAATAATATGTATTAGGTTCATATTCAAAATTATCAATTAACTCATATGTTTTAGGGATATAATACTATTGATTAGGATTTTTAGAATTATTAACATCTAATATATACTAATTTGGTACAAAATAATAATATTTATTTGGCTCATACTATATATGATTAGCTCTAAATAATACATCAGCAGGTACATAATATTTTCGATCAGGAACTATAAACCCATTAGTATCAAGCTTATATACATCTTGTCTATAATAATATTTACCAGCTTCATAATTTGTTGCATCAGCTAATATATAATCTCCAAGACGATAATACTATCGATCCTAAGTCATAAAATCATTAGTATCTAATACATACTAATTAAATATATTTAAATAATAATATTTATTTGGCTCATAAACAAAATCGCCAGGATTAACTGCTTTATAATTTATTTTAGTATATTGAAAATTAGGCTAAGAGCTATTAGATTCAACTTTACCTTCAAAGAAGTATGGAACATGTTTATCATCATCAATATCTCTCATATAATGCCAAGTATTTGTATCAATTGCTTCATGAGACATTGACTAAATATAATGACTAATTACTGTTGGCTTATTATATATATATCCAAAAGCGGTAGCATCATCTACTGCCCAATCGCTTTGCAATCCATTCCCATTATAAACTAATGGATCAAAATCGCCATTTACTTCTCCATGTGATAAATAACGTAATTCAGAAATATATTTTTTTAATTCTTCTACTCCCCATGCAACAGATACTGGATCATTAGGAGTAACATTATTATATGGTTCAATATTTAAAAAATTAAATAATTGCTATTGTGTATAAGGACGTTCTTTATCATTAGCTAAATTATATACAGGAATAGGATGTTCATTTTCATCATAATAAAGATAAAGAGGTTCTGGTGTAGTACCATCTCCTGCTTCCCATTCTTCGGCAGTTAAATAATAATATTTTCCATCAATACTGCATTGTATATTATGAGTTTCATCAGCATATTCTTGATATGGATAAGGCTCGGTTTCATCAGTTAACTAATAAATATATTTAATACCATTAGGATAATCTGGATTTAATGGCCTACCATAAATAGTATCATAAACATCAGATATAGCATTACCAATTGATGGTAATTCAACATCAAGTCTCTTTGTATCATCCTAAACAGATGTTGGATATCCAATTACAAACTCATAATAAGTTTTATCAGGATAAGTTTTTCCTTTATCTGTGTCATTACTATCTAATATATAATTACCATTTTCATCCTAATAGAAAAACTTATTAGCCTTATATGGAGTATTAGAATCCATTTCTTCAAATGAACCCTAAGTTTTTACATAATATGTTTCACTAGGATCAAAATCTTCATCAAAACCAGTTAAATGATAATTAGTTGTCTTTTCTTTTGTAAAATACTATCTATCTGCTACAGGAGTTGAATTTTTATCAAGAATATATCTTTTTAATCTAGTGTCATAATAATAATAAGTATTTGCTGCATATGTAATTTCCTAAACTTCTTTATATTCAGTATTTATATAATATGTATGCCGCATATAAGTATCTTTAGTTAATTTTATAACAAAGAATACATGATCAGGATATTTTACTCCAGATGGTACTTCAGTAAATGAAATATCATCAGGATTTTCATAATCATAATTTCTTTTAATAGACTAAAAACCTTTACTATTAACATATGGATATTCACTATGCTATGTTGTTAAGTTATTATTATTTATTAAATCTGCATAATAATAATTGTATTTATCAGAATGCTAATAATATTCTACATTTTCTCTTGGTGATTCACTCAACTCTAAATAATAACGATTATTCTCAGCATTTTTATAATAATAATCATTGTTTAACCAATCTTCACTATCTGCAGCAGGAATTTCTTTAACTTTTTCAAAAAAGCTATCATCTTTTTCAATCTAACTATTATATCTGTTTAAATCGATTTCCCATATTTTAGGAGTATGATAAGTATAAGTTAAATCACCACTATGATAATAATCAAAATGAGGTCTACCCTAATCTTCACCAGGAGCATCAATAACTAATTCGAAAGCTGGCGCAGCAGCATTTAAAGCTCCTACTTGAATATATTTTTCTTCATTATTACTATAAATTTTTATCCATACTGTTTTATCATACTAAGATCCATATTCTAAAATATCAATATCTCTATGCGCTACATATACAGGATTTTCTATTTTGCCATAATTTTCATCTTCTGTCAAATAACTATTATAATCATAATGAGAATAATTTTTTACATCATAAGTAGCACTGTCCTAAGTATAATTATAAGCTATAAGAACATATCTATTAACAAATACACCATCAGTACCATTTTTAACAGCATCTTCCATAGCTTTTCTAGTTGGATAAATTTTATCAAAAATAAAGGAAGCTCTGGAATTATTTTTTAAATTTCCATAAAATGAATTCATTATTACGCCTCCTCATAAACAATATCTATAATTAAATATCCATCTGGATTATTACTAATTAGTTCTAAACTAGTCAAATCAAATAATAAACTAGAAATTATTGTAGAAGTATTCGATAAATCTAATTCATAAATTCCACTTGCTCCTACAATAATAGGATATGTATTTGCATTTAAATAAAATTTTGTGCCAGGCAATGTCTAAACGCCAAGCTATATAATTGGAGTATAATCATTAAATATACTACCATCCGCTAATACAGCTTTATTAATTGCTTCGGTATAATTATCACTAATATGCTTATATAAAGTATTCTAACCACCAGCATTAACGATAATTTCTTTATCTCCGAAATATCTAAACTAAGCAATTCGTTTTGCCATACTCCGTTAACTCCTTCCTATTAATATATTCTTATTGGAGCTTTAGTTGCTTGTATTTGCAATGTTCCATTATAGTTTAAACTGCAAGTCATTTTCTAAAGGATATAATTACCATTAATTTTACTTTTTTCATCAAAAACATAAATATATCCATTTGGTTCTAAATGATAAATAGGCATACATGTAATAGAAATCTAATCATTGCAATAGGTATGTTTATAAATTAAATCATCTAAAACATCTTGTGCACTTTTATACTTACCAGAAATATTAAAATATTCATCCATACCTTCAGGTAAAATAATATAAGTATATCCATCATTTAATAAATTTCCAAGCTTTAACTATTCATATTCTTCTTTAGAAATATAAATAATATTTGGAATTTCCCCATAATATATGGCTCTTACATTATCTTCATTAACCACTTTAGTCCTATCTCCAATTGCTGCGACAGAAAATCTACTTAAATCAGTTTCTTTCCCATCAAAAAAATCAAACCAAAATAATAAAGCAGATGGATCTCTAAATACATTTCGATTCCAATATCGTGTATCATCATATACATCAAGATAATACATTTCATTATCATCACTTTCTGGATTATATAAATGTCTCCAAAAACCTAACATATCTGTATAATAATGCTCATAGCCTGTTTTACCAAATTTATAAGTAGGATTATTTTTATGTAACTATATTTCATAGTCATCATCATGATTGTGATTAAAATAATCTAAAGCCATTTGATAAATTAATTCACGCCAATCCCATTCATCAACGCTATAAGTAATACCTTTAAAATTAGTATAGACTTCAGGCTTTTCATCAATGGCGCATCTTAAATGAATACTATTTTCTTTTCCATCTGATGCAGCCTTCTTTTTCCCCCAAATAGAAAAATCATTTTTTATATTAGAAAAATTTGGATTATTACTAATCATAGTAGCTAATGTATTTCCTAAAAATGAATACTAAGATTGAGATACATATTTTGCTGATTCTGCATAAGTAATCTTTTTAAGAGTTCCTGCTTCAGTTTCTTCCCAAGTATTTTTTAAACTATTCCATGAAGTATTAACATATTGTAATTTTTTCTAAAAAACAAATTGTCCATCTATATTATAAAAATACTCAAAAGTATCATCTAAAGCTTCTACAATTTTATCTAAAGCCTAAGTAATAGTATCTCCTATTTTCATAACAAGCTCTCCACCTTTGCTTGGATAAGTCCAATCTGTTTTTCTATACCCTACTACAGAACCATATGCACATTTTGCTACAGTATACCATGTACGATCCAATAGGCTTGGAGTTGCTTTGATACGTTTTGCTGTTTTTGATACAAAATTCGTACTCATAGTATCTAGTTCTTTATCTGACATTGATGAAATTGTAAAAGGCTATCCATATGAATCATATCTTAAAACATCTCCATCAAATATTACATTTTCAAACATTCCTGTAGCAACATTCTTTAATAAATAAATATCATGATCACCACGATATTCTAATAATTCAACTTGTGTATCATCTAAATCATTGATGATAATATTATGAAAAGGCTCTCCAGCATATCTATGAATCATTTCACGTACCATAGATTTCATAGTTAAAGGAGTTTTAGTACTATCTAATTCAATACCAGTCTCTGGATCTACAACACGTTCTTCTTCTGTCCCTACATCAATAGCATATGGGAAATGTCCCCCTATATCACCATTTAATAAAGACATTTTATCTTTTCCACTAATATAAATATTATCAGTACTATTATTAGTCATATTTACTTTAAAATCAGTAATTAAAAAAGTACCTTCTTTAAACCAAATAATATCAGGATAATCTTTATATAATTGTATTCCAAAACCATTAGAAATAATCTATCCAGTAGCAGAATCAATAGTTGCAGTAATCTATTCTTTATACATATCTTTAATATGTTCTGGTACTTTTAAACCTATGTATAATTTAAATTTAGTAGCAAAACCCCAATAATATTCATTTATATCAATTCTATTAGAAACAATAGTTAAGGAACAAGATCTGCGGATCGCAGAGGTCCCATCAATATTCATGGACCCCTGCGTTATTTTTCCGCTAATTTCTTCTACTGGTAATTCGTCAGTATTTAAACTAACAACACGCGCATATACTTCTCTTTGATTATCTTTATCTAATAAATTAAGAAATTCTTGATCTAATAAAATATTATTATAATATGTCATACATATAACCCCGATTTCTTTTCTTTAGTATATTCTACATCTAAAAGATTTAAGAATTTTTTCCAAGCATCAGATACTTTCTTTCTCTATTCAGAAATAACATCATCTAATAATGCAATAGGTTCTGTTGAACCAGTATTTTGAGATGCTTGTTCATAATATTCCCAGACTTCTGGATATTTATTTTTAAAATTATTAAATAAAGTTTGATTTTCTTGATAAATTTGATTATAAGTATTATATTTTTCTAAATAATTTTGCGCCTATTTCTAATATAATAATAATAACTATTCTGCCTATTCAATTAATTGTTTTTTAGAATCAATAAAATGTTTAATAAATTTCTCTATAAAAATATTATAAAAAGCTCCATCTTCTTCTAATTCATCATCAACAATTTTTGTAATTGATTTTTTAGATAAATCTTGAATATATTCCTATACTTTAGGAACTAAAAACAATGAAGCTAAATGACTTTCTGAATGTAAAGCATCAAGAACATCATACATAGAATTTTGAATAGCCTATCCTGCCGCGAGATAATCATCATAAGTAGTAAAATCTCTTGGCTATAATAGTGAAATAGCATCTTGCGCTTCTTGCTATAGTTGAATAACCTAATCGTTATAATCTTTTCCTACAATATAGTTCCATGTTAAATCATATAATTGTGAAACACCAATAGGATCATTATCAAAAATATGAATATTACTAATACGAGCAAATAATTCATTTAAAGTAGTTTTTAATTCTTCTTTTACACGAGTAATTTCTGCTTCTATTAGAGTTTCAGGTCTATCCTAAATCTAATTTAATGAATCAATCTATTCTTGCGCTTGTCGATTAGCTTCATAGATTGCTTGATATGTATTTAAAAGAAGAGAAATTTCTTCATCAATTTGTTCATCAGAATACACTGTAGTATCTTTAAGTAAAAATCTTATTTCTTTATAAGCTTTTTTATAATCTTCTATTGACTTTGCTGTTTGAATCTAATTATTAAATTTATTATCTTCAGAAATAATAAATTTATGATCATTATCAATAAAATATTCATATCTAGTTTTATTTAGATTATTATTTACAACATTTTCTACTACAGGTATAAAATTCATAAATCTATTATTTAATTGTGTAGTATAATCTTCATTTTGAATCGCCCATTCAAACAAAGCATTAGTCTATAATGGATCATAAGGGATTGTTTCTTGCATTTGATTCCAAGGTTCATTAAACTATTCTCGTGTTAATAATCCTAATACTCTTCCATTTTGGTGATTCCAATCATTTAAAGCGTTTGAAACAAGTCGTCTATTATTTATTTGTTCCCATAATTCTATAAATAAATTATAGTCTTTTTCTCCAGTCTTTGTTATTATCTTTATTCTAGCTTTTCTATTTTGAGTATCTACAGGATCAATTTCAAAGGAATAAACTATTGAAGTTAATTTATCTTTATTTGTTTCATATGTTGTTGTTGCTTTAAAACGATTATACATTAATTCTTTAGTTGTTGTTAAAATGTTATTTTCACTATCTTTATAAGGGAAATCTTCTGTATATATAAATGTCCCATACTAAAGTCCTTCGCGACTAAAAGATTCATAATAACTTCTTAACTATGCAATTTCATTATTAAGTCCTTTTACTGCAATTACATTGTTATTATTAAATATATCTTGTTGTATATCACCTACTGTAAGATCTTCACTAGAGTATAAATAGTCTGGAATTATAAAATATTTTCTACTCTTAAATAATTGATTTGTAATTGTAGGTAATAACATTTGTCCTATTGAATTTGTATTATCAGTTAATGATAAACTTGTCCCATATTCATTTAATAAATCACGAATATAATTATTAAAATTATTAATAGATTGCAATACCTATCTTAATAATGAATTTTCATTATCTAAAGACATAATATTATAATAATGATAAGTTCCGTATGTGCTACCATTTTGAATATAATTTTTTGCTAACTAATCCCAACTAACAAAGCTCTAATCAATTGCTTCTGTAAAAATATCAATTAATGTTTCAATTAATGCAGAACTAGTATCTAATATTTCTTTTTTCTAAAAATCATCCTAAATGCATTTTTCATAAAAATCTTTATTAGATTTAATTGTATCAATTATATTCAAAGTATTTCTAGTTATACCATAATCTTGCCACCAAACCAATTTATCATTTATATTTTCAATAGATTTTGCCTTATTAATAATAGGATCTAAAGCTTTAGAATTTAAAGGATTAAAAATAAAAGTAGATGCAATAGGTGGAATCAAAGTTAATCTACTTATTAAATAAGACATATCAAATGCAACACTTGGAAAATAATGTCTATAAAAATATAAATTATCAACAACATCTTCTTTAAATTTTGTATTTAAAGCTCCATTATTCATAATATAATTGCGCACTTGATTTAATTGCATAGAATATGAAGAATTATTATTAATTGAATTATTAAATACTACATCATAAGAGCTAATATCAAAATGACCAACAGGAGCAATTACTTTCCTAAAATTATTAAATTGATATTCTTTATTTTCTTTATTATAAATAGAAATAGTAATAGATTGCTGCTATTTATATTCATCTGAATAAATAAAATTAATATCATCATATTTAATACTAGTCTAAGTAAACTAAGGAACAATCGCATCTAAATCCTCTGTTGGAGTTTCTATAGTTATATCTTTAATCATTTGCGCTAATAATTCATCTGATAATAAAAATTCATCATATAACTAATTTAAATATAACTAAATACCTTCTTTAGCACTATTGAAATTATCTACATTATTTGCAATAATATCATAATACTAATTATATAAACTATATATATTTATAATATAAGTTTCAACATTTTTAAACTATGCTTCTACTTTAAGATCTTCTGGTAAATCTTTCATTTCAGTATATTTTTCATTTATTTTATTTATTAAATAATAAAATAAATATAAACAAAAAACTGCTTTACCACTGTCTAATCGTATTTGATTTAATAATTGTCTATCAAATTCTTTATCATTAAAATTATCTTTAATCATTTCTCTTCGATATACAATATCATCTAAATACTTACTTAACATAATTCTTAAATTCATAGAATTTAATCTAATAGCACTATAATATTCAAATATATAATCATAAGGGGTTTTAATTTGTTCACTTTGAGAAATAATATTAAATAAGCTATCTTGATAATAAGTACGTAAATCTTCAATTGAATTTTCATTACTTTTTTCTTTAATTAATCTAATTGCTTCATCTAAAGCCCATCTATAATATACATTCTCATTATATGTTTTAATATTTTCCTATACTAAATTATAATATTCTTTATATTTTTCTTTAATTTCATCTAATTCTGCAACACTATCAGCTAATTCTTGTTTAAAGACATCTAATGTGTTATTAACAATGTCTTGTTTATACTCTGTACCTTTTACTTCTTCTTCATTTCCAGAGGTTATTAAAGTATTAATTTCTTCTTCTTCAAAGAATGTTTTTGTAATTTCTTCTTCTACTTGCTAATTATTATCTACGTAAATAACTTTTCCTACTTCATTTTTAGTATAATATTCTCTACCCTCTGTTTTAGTTTCATTGGTATCAAGAACATACTTTCCAGTGCCTGCATCAAAATAATAATATTTGTTTGGTTCATAATCAAATTCATTTGTAATTTTTGCATATTTTTGATAAATAATTTTTCTTACTTCAAGAATATTCTTTTTAGCTAATAATTCTCTATATTCATCATCGTTTAATAACTATAAACTAGAAAGAATAAGAAGTGTATCTTTGACTGATTCTAAAGGATAAACAGTATATCCTTCATTAGTAATACTTGTTTTAGTTTTTATATCTACATTAAAAGAAATTTCTCCATCTATTATTTTTGAAGTTATAAAAGGAGAATGAGTAATTTCCATATCTTCAGTAAAATCGTGTGCTTCTTTATCAATTGCAAAATAAATTCCTTGATCTTCAGTATTCTAAATCTAATAATACCAAGTTAAATTATCGCTATCTTCTTGATACCATTTAGAATATCCTGTATCTATAACATGGAAAATAGTATTAATATCATCTGTAAAAGCAAATAACTATAAATCTTCATACTTAAAATTTTTATTATTAGCCTTACTATCTTCTGCTGTTTCTATAATTTTATTAACAATAGTATCTCCATTGCGTTCATCAATCTCTATAACTTCATATAACTAAAGTAAATGTAAGTTTTCAATATCTTTAGCTGTTTGTAATAAATTTTGCAATTCTCGCTAATCTAAAGCACTTAACTGTCCATTTAAAGAAGTTCCATATAATAGTCTATAATATAATTCTTTTAAAGCTTGATTCTTTTTTCGTAATGAATCTGCTTCTTCTAAAATACTATAACTTCTTAATAAATTTGCAAAGAAAGCTTTTGCATCTAAATACTCCTATTTGGCGGCCGCAACATTTGCTTTTGAATATTCAGTATAAAAATCAAAAACTTTTAACTAAAATGTTAACTCTGCCATAACTCCAGATCCAATAGAAATAGAATTAACCTCATCTAAGGCCGTATAATCTTTTTCTCTAACAGCGGCCATATCAATCTAATTATCATATTCTTTATAATAATAAATCTTATAAGGTTGTATTTCTGTATCTTGAGTAATTAGATAAGTATTTCCTGCTGGTTCATAACAATCATAAAGAGTTAGGCTTATGCGATTATTATATTTATAATTAACATCTAAATAATCCTAAATATAATACTATCTATCTTCAACTGGCTCAAGACTCTTATCTTTAATATATTCTCCATTATCTAATTGAAAATAATAGGTTAAAGGTGAATACTCTAATTCTCCATCTTCAAAATCAACAGGAATATATTGAACTTTTCCATTTTCAATAATTCCATTCCAATCATCTTGAGTAAAATAGTATAAACCATTTTCCGCTTTAATAATCTAATAATCTTCAATATTAGTAGTTTTACTAATATCTGATCCATTATTAACTTTATCCATTTCAAATTGACGCGCAATACAAAATGCTTTATATTTTTCAATATCTTCTGAAATATACTAAGAAATATTCTAAACACATTCTGTAAGTACATCTATTATATCCTATAATTCAATTATTTTTGCTTGAGATGAATTATGTTTTTGAATTTCTTGATTTAATGAATTTGCATAAAAGTCTAATAAATTCTGTACTCTATCAAGTTCTTCTTGCTAATCATTTTCTTCTGAAACATACTAAGAAATTCTTTGTATATAATCTTCAGCTGCACTTATATTTTCTGAAAGACGAGTAATGGCATCCTAATATTCACCATCTTTTGTTATTTCCTCTTCTAACTGACTATGATAAAATGTTAATAGTTCATCTAAAGTATCAAGATCTTCTTTTTTATCATCATCTATATTATCTGGGATACATGATGAAATTTTTTCAATATATGTTTCAATATTTTCTATAGTATTCTATAACTATGTAATTTTTTCTTGAGAAGGATTTTCTTTTTGATTTTCTTCTTCTAATAACAACTAATTATATTGCTGCATAATATATAAATTATCTAAATCTTTATTACCAGTATCAATTTTGTCAATATCAAACCCATATGGGGCATAAGATATTTTTTTCCATTTATAATTGATTTTTACTATTGGATCATAGTAAGGAATCCAAGTTTTATAATAAGGATCATAATAATTTGTATAAGTATTTTCTCTTGTTCTAGTTTCAATAACTTTTGTTGCAGGCACCCATTCCCCATTAACCCTTCTAAATACTTCAAATACACAAAAAGGATCTAAGAGTACAGTTTCAGCTAACTCTTCAATAGGATATGGATATCCAAAAGGAGAGACAGAAACATAAATAGTGTTAAATTTTTTCTCATTAAACTAATTTTCTTTTATTAAATAATTGCCATTTAATTGTCCCTATATAAATGATCCATCTGGCCATCTTTGTGGATTATTAGAACCAGATCCTTGAATAAAGCTTCTTGATCCATCTGTATTATAATCAGCATTAACTTCATATACAGGGATCAATTCTCTTAATCTAAATTTTCCATATTCTAATTTAATTAACTCTAATTTATTTACTTGTCCGTTATTTAAAGTAGCATTAATACGTCCTAATAAATCTCCAGGGTCATAGCTATTTAATAAAGTATTATAAATATCTACATTTTCTTGATCAATTATAACTTTAAAATTAGACTAATTAACCCCTGATGTTTCTAAAGTTCCTAAATGTAAAATATAATCTCTTAAATCATAATCTGATAATGTATTAAATAAATCTGCATCAATTTCTTTGTCACCATCAGCAGAAAGTTTATTAGATCTAAAACGATAAAATGCAGGATCTATTCCAATATACTATTGACTAGGAATAGTCTTAAGAGTCATATTCATAATAGCATCAAAAGCAGTAATACGTGCACCATAATAATAACAATTAATAGTGCCTATAACATTACGATGTATTTTTTCATATTGATATTGTGGTATTACAATACGTTTAACATTTTTTTCTCCAATATAAGTATAGCTACCAGTAATACCAATCATAATTTCTTCAGTGGTATTATCAAAAAATGTTAAATAAACAATATCACCCGGCCACATGTCTTGAATGGTAAAAGATACTAAACTACCATCAAAAGAAATATCTACATCACCATTGGCATTGAAATTTGCATTATCATTAAAATTAAATGTTCTAAATAATCCAACATAGTCACTAGGGAATCCTACTTTAATGAAACCATATTTAACTAAATTTTCATAAGTGCATTCTGCAATTTCATAAGCCTAAGACTAGAAGTTATGTAACATACGCCCTAACTCTTTTATAGGAGTTAAGGAGTTATTCATTAATCGTACAATATAATTACCTTCATATGGAGATTTAAATAATTTTGGTTTACCATTATTTAACCATTCTAAAACATTCATTTTAAATTCACGTTCAAGCGCAATGTTTTCATCACTAAACATATGCCAATCACGTAAAGTATTTTCAGCAACAGGAATTTCACTAGATGTAGCATGTCGATGTCCAATAGGCACAGTTTTATTACAAAAACTATTATCAACATCTAATTCTTGCGCTAATAATCCTGCAATAGGAAATTCTCTATAATAAGTATCTCCATTTCTAGTAATAAAAGGAAAACGTCCACCAAGAGTATCTGATTTCTATTCTAATACAGTAATCTTAAAACTGCTAATTTCTGGATTATAACGAATCCTTAAAGTCTTTTCTCCATCATATAAGTATGCATCTTCAAATCCTGCACTACAAACTTCTGAAATCATTTTACTTGCTTGAAGTCCCCACAAATTATATTGAGTTAATGCGTATTTATATTTTTTACCATGTTCAATCGTAACATCTTTAACAGAATAAGAAGATGGTCTTTGATCATCTAATCTAAATCTATTAATAATATACCAAGTACTATAATTATCATCACTAGAGGCTCTTGACAAAATATAAGATCCATAATATAATGATTCATATTCAGTCTAAGCTATTTTTGTGATATAACTACTATCTATATTAATATGATTACTAACATCTTTAACATCTGTATAAGATATTTTCTCTACTACATCTAAACAAGGTAAAATTACTTCAAAATATGATAAACGATCTATTAAAGAAAAATTCCAAGCGTTACTAACTTCAATAGGCCATTCATCTGCTTCTGCCAAAAGTTTTTTATATTCTTTACTTAAAGATTCTTTCTATAAAATTTGTAATAAATCTTTAGTACGAAAATAATATTTTTTAGCGACTAAAGTTGTACCTTCTGGTATATTATCATTAATAGTATAATAAAAATATCCATTACCATGATAATCTTTATACCATTGCCTAAATATAGTATGAGATTCTAAAAATTCTACTTTATTTGTTAATGTACTAACAGCATTTTTTAATCTATCAACAGGAGTTTTATTGGCATTATCTTTATTATAACTATATAAATAATAATGATCTAATTTTGAAATTTCCTATGGTGGATTAGAAAAAATAGGAATTTCATCCATTTCTACATCCTTAAAGGCCATTTCATCAAGAAGATAATAATAGCTTTTATCTTCGTTAATTTCACCTTCAAAACGTACTGTTGTATATCCAGTATCTTCGTCAAATTCTGGTTTAATTTTTATATATTTATTAGGAGAAACTAACCCATCTGCAGTTAGCGCATATTTTGGAGTGGATAGTTTTAATTCATTAATAGTAGTAACTTTATATTGAATTGAATAACTACTATCTTCAGTCATAAAATCATTTAATAATACTGTATCTAAAGAAATATCATTATTAGTATCATAATAACTTTTATGTAACTATTCTCCAGTAGTATAATAAATATTTCCATCTTTATCATATACGTTAAATTCATAAGAATAAACTTTTTCTGTTTGATCTTTACAGTCAGACTAATCATATATGCCAATGAACTAATTAGAAAATAAATTTATATTTTCCTAATCCAAATTATTAATATATACCATTGGTTTAGATGTACATTTAATAATACCTACGGTTGAAAAATAACCTACCATTTCATTATCTTCAATGTTTAAAGCATTAACATCTGTACTCTAACAATATGCAATCTAAATTTTATAAAACTAACCTTCATTTAATTTACTAGCCTCAATTGAAGATAAATGAAAGGTTACAGTATTTTCTGATAAATTATAATCATTAGAAAATATAGGAGAAAAGATATATGAACCAGAAGAAGCAGTTCTAAGTCTAAGCATAAATCCTTTTACTTGATCTGCGCTTACTGTCTGATTCATTGCAAAAGGAATAGTAATCTCAGCACCACGTAATACTAAATTGGCATTATCATAAGTAAGCCAAAAAGCAGGTAAAGTACCATTAATACGCGGTGGGTATAATTTAGCTGCCATTCTCATTCTCCTTTCTTATTTTCTATTGAGCATTTAAAATAAATGGCTATAAATCTTCAAGGATAGAAGCTAATTTAAGAAGACTTTCTCCTTTAGCTTCTATTGTCATTAAATCATTAAAAATCTAAGCTAAGAAATTCACTTCTTGTTGAGACATAATTATACAACATCTCCTTTTTCTCAATTAATCTGGTACCCAGCTAAAATTAATTGTCATACCAAGGTTTTCTAATGCTGTTTTAATTTTCTTTAAATCTTTCACTAAACCTAAACTTGAACTTGGTATTATATCTTGCGCTAAAGCTGCAGTCCCATAAAAATATGCAGTATCTTGAGTCGAATCAAATTGTCTAGATACATCCTAAATACTTACTAAACTAGTATTATTTAAATCATTAAAAGAATATGTATTAGCTTTAATACTACCAGAAGAATTAATTGCAACAGTAGTATTATGCCTCTAACTATTATCTTTTATTAAAATTACATCTACATCATCTTGACCTACTGAAGCTCCTTCAGTGAAATCAAATAAATTATCTTCTAATTTACAATTACCTAATGTAATATTTGCAATTCTACTAGTCTAATTTAATCCACCATCAAGATATAAAAGTCCATCTTCATCAACACAGAAAAATTTATGACCTTGTTTAAAAGCATATAATCCTAATTTTTCTGTCTATTCTTGTCTATTCCCTAAAATACCTACAAATAATCCTGACATAGTTTGATTGATATCTTCACTAACACGACCTACCATTGTATGCGCAATATATTCGTTAGAATTAATGTAAGTATTATTACCTTCTCCATTTTCCATTGCTCCTGGATATTTATTCTAAATTATATGTATTGGTTGAATCCAAATAGGAGTATTTGAATCTGCTTCAGCGCATACTAAAGCAAATTTTTGGTTACTATCTTTTTTATAAATACTTGGAGGAATTAATTCTTTTGTATTCATAGTTTCGTTTATAATTGCTAATTTTGGTGCCCATATATCTTCAGAAGATGATTCAGGATATATATACCAATTATATAAACTAGCCTATGTATCATTATAATTTGTTTTTATACGAAATGGAGTTTTTGTATAAAAAGGTTTTTTACCTGTAATATCATAAGTAATAACAGTAGACCCATTAATAGCAACTAAATTTTCCGTTTGCGCAACCGCTATAGGGAAATAACTTTTATATTCTCTATCACCAATATTTATTATACCTTCAATAACATTTGAATAATATAATAAAAAGTCATTACTATTATTTGCTTGAGCAGACTAAGAATGTTTTAAACAAGCACAAGCTGTATTTCTTATATTATTTGAAAAAACAGTTGTGCTTATTCCATTTGATTTATTATAATTATCATATAACTATTCTGCTAATGTTATATTTGAATTTATTGTAAAACTATTATTATATGAAGTATCAAAAAAGAACTATGGTAAAGTTAATTTATTATTATCATATAATAATCGATAAGATACTTCAGAAATTTCTACTAAATTATTATCATAATCATATACTTCAGCTTCTATAAAATAAGGTTCATTAGATGGAGATGTAATATAATAAGCATTTACATATTTTTTACCATTTTGTTCATTAGCATCATATCGCCATAAACGTAACCTAAAATTATATTCATTGCCCTAAGACCCACTTGTGCCAAATAATAATTCTTTAGATGTCTCATATACATCAAAGCCTCTTTGTAACTAGCATATAATAGTATTATTTGTATTCTATGGGCTATAATAATCATTTATATAAAATGGAATTCTATAAGCACCTGCACTATCAATATCACTGCTTTGTACTATTTGAGTAATAATCCAATAGTTTTCATCATCTGTTACGCATCCTTCTTCATTAGAACGCTATTTATATTCTATATTTAATCTAGGAGCAAGAATCATCGTCCGATATTTTGGAATTTTCCAAATAATTTTATCTCCTATTTTTATTCCATTATTATCAGATTCTTCATTAGAAGATAAATAAGTTAATAAAATATAGTGTGGAGATGAAGTTGCTATTTTATTAGTTGCAATATTATCTTGCCCATAAAACTAATAAATACCATTGTCATCTTCAACAGTCATCTATAATCCACTAATAATATCTAAAATATTTGAATTAGCTAAATATGTAACATTAGAGAAACTTAATATATTTGATCTATATCTAACTCGACCAGTATTTGCACTGATAGCGCAAATATATTGTTCCTATATTTTATTACGAATTGTAGATAATTCTGTAGATAATTTAAAATTTTTAGAAACTTCTATTGTTTCATATGCTACCTAATCATACAATTCTGATAATTCATTATTAGCAGCATTGTATTTACCCCAATTCATCTATAATGTATTATCTAATAAAAATAATCCATTTTCTTCAGAAAAAGTTAAATTAACTTTATCTAATGTTAATAATCTAGCTTTTAAAGTTTTACTATTAATATTAGTACTGTATTGTAGCCCATCTTCTGAATATAAAAATAACTAAGGGCTTTCTGTAAATTCTAAAACATCATAACCTAAATATAGCTATAAATTAGTATATGAAATATATTTATTAATAATAGGACCTTCTTGACTGGTAAAATTACCATCCTACCAAAAAGAAACTTTTATTGAACTAATTACTTTATTTGTAATATCAATAACTTTTTCTTGATTCTAATAACCATTTGTATTATAAAAATTAGATCCTATCATATCTTCAACTTTTAAATAGTATATATCAGTATGTTTTTCAGCTGTACTAAAATTATTAGGAGTATTTGATTGATCAAAATTTACAATTTCAATTTTTAGACCATAATCTCCTGAAATAACATTTTGTGTAATATCTAATAAAATTGATGCTTTTATTCCTAACTAAGTATATCCAGCATAAATATTATTATTCCAAACAAAACTTTTATCTCCAGTAGTTTCTAAAGAATCTATTTTTAAATTATAAATTTCTTGGTTTTGCGCTGTTGTAAAAAAATTGGCGCTTTTTGCCATTGATAAAAGAGGTAATTTTTTTACTTTCTATTTATCTTCAAGCTATTTTTTACGAATAATAATTTTATCCTAATCAAAATCACCTTGCGGCACTTGCACATATACTCGTTCATCTATTTTATATTCAGTATTATCACTTACAGCTTCAAATTCAGCATTTTGATATTTTACTTTATATATACCTTTATCTGCTTGACTGTTATTAGTAATATAACATTCAATAGTCTAATCATATGGAAGATTAGCAATACGAGCAGATACAATTGTATCAATAGATTGAAATAAAGTATCTTGATAATCTATATTGGCACCCATAATTCCAATCTCTCCTTTTTCTCATTTTTTCTAAATAAATTTAAAAATTGGTTTGAGCGCATTAATTATAATTGTCCGATAATAAAAATCTTGATTTTTTATAAATTATTTAATATCGCCTCTTTTACATCCGCATGCATCGACTTCCCAGATAAAAAATAGTTTTGGAAATTTTTTAAGTAAATAATAAAAATAAAAAAATAAATAAGAAAATATTAAGCAATACTTCCTTATTTATTATATATTAATTTATAATCTTCTAATTTATAATTATATAAATCAAAATATTTGCTCTATTCAGCAACTGTCTAAAAAACAAAAAACTACCA
>JAEEGL011290650.1_pt1 | contig 35880 bp, 23 predicted proteins | sample 9134231 | NCBI WGS metagenome assembly JAEEGL01 (sample SAMN16246548, study PRJNA631951) | gut metagenome | biome: gut microbiome; feature: rumen; material: fiber-attached | host: Bos | place: Iran: Karaj | collected 2018-10
ACGCTCAACGACCATTGCGTCACCCTGCGCGACCGCGACACGATGGAGCAGCACCGTGTGCCCATCGCAGACCTCCAGAGCATCATCGAGGACAAAGTCAGCATCACCAGCCTGCTGAAGAAACTGCTGTAGACCTTTTTAATGTATAATTGATAATGTATAATGTATAATGGACACGCCGTGTCGGCGTTTGAGTTATCAGGCATTATCAATTATACATTGCCAATTATACATTATACATTATCAATTATACATTAAATAATTAATGCGCAGCCGATTATACATTATACATTTTACATTATACATTTTTGCGGTCATCGCGATGACCGTAATAGCCTCCTGCTCCTCCGACACCGAAGACTACAACGCCTACGAGAACTGGGAGGCACGCAACAAGGCGTGGTACCAGCAGATTGCCGACTCCGCCCGCACCGCCATCCAGAGCGCACGCGCCCAGTACGGCAGCAACTGGGAACAGCATTGCGACTGGCGAATGCTGAAGTCCCTTCAGCGCAGCCAGACCAAGCAGAGCGGCAACACCACCGACAGCGTCTGCGTACACATCCTCAAGCGCGGCACAGGCGACGTCAGCCCCACCTTCTCCGACACCCTCCGCATCAGCTTCCGAGGGTGGCTGATGCCCACTAAGAACGCAGGGGGCGAAACCGAGGAACGCTGCTTCACCCAGACCTACTACGGCGACTACTCTCCCGCAACGGCAGCACCCCAGTTAGGCGCCGTCGCCTCCTTCGCCGAGGGATTCTCCACCGCCCTGCAATACATGGTGGTGGGAGACGACTGGATGGTCTACATCCCCCAGGAACTCTTCTATGGAGCCGAGGCCAAGGATGTCATCCCCGCCTACAGCGCCGTCAAGTTCCGCATCCAGCTCGCCGCCATCTACCCCGCCGGCACATATATCCCCGATTGGCGGTAGGGAAGGGATAATTGAGAATTGAAAATTGATAATTGATAATTGCGTGCCTTTAGGTACGCGACATCTTATAGCAGCTGGTGTGCTTTTTTCTTCAACGCAGAGGCGCAGAGACGCGAAGATTTAAGAGGTCTTGGAGATTTTTGAGCATCGCAGTTGACGCTGTCGCGTGAGTTCGCGGAAATCACAGCGCTACGCAGGCTGTGATTGGGAGGTCGCAGAGGCCTACGGGTTGAGTATTTATTTGTATTCCAGCTTGAAGGAAAAACTCTGCGTACTCGGCAGAGCACAAACCTTGGCGCTTGCGCCGTTTGTGCGCCCCTGCGCACTCACGCGACAGCGTCAAAGGACATGCTTTGCGTACTCTTAAAAACCGAGTCTCTGCGCCTCTGCGTCTCTGCGTTGAAGAAAAAAAATATACTATAAATTCGAGTTCCAGCAGTGGAATTCCCGAGTTCCAGTAGTGGAACTCGCGAATTCCATAGGTGGAACTGCCGAGTTCCATAGGTGGAACTCGCGGAGACATATAGACGTCAGGGGCGAGACGTATATACGTAAAGGCGGAGATGTATATACGTCGCGGACGAGATGACCGGTCGTGCCGGCCGCGATGGCCCGTCGTCGCGGGCGAAGCGACGGGACGAAAAGGAGCAGCCCCGCCGTCATCATCGGGCAGGGCTGCATTCCTTACTGTACTATAGATTATAGATCTATCAGATTAAATCACTCAGACCAGTCGTCGTCCCAGTCAACAGAGCCAGCTCGGCCGTTATAACCCTTGACTTCCATGCCGTACTCTTCGTTGGCAGGCGCGTCGACCAAGCCGAGAGGGCTTGAAGCAATCATGTTCTCTACTTTGACTTCCACAATCGTAGTTGTGGGATTGATATATGTCTTTTTCATAATTCTATTGTTTTTATTTTGTTTGAAATTTCCTTGCTACCCGCAGGCGTTCCCTCACTTACGGGAGGGATGCCCTTTAGGGTAGGGTGGGTCTTTACTTCACAGCCACCTTCTTGCCATTGATGATGTACACACCCTTCTGTGCCTTGCTCACGCGCTGGCCTGCGAGGTTATAGATGGTGGCACCCTGCAGCTCATCAGCCTTGACGCTGCTGACTGCAGTCTCATCGCCATCGAAGAAGAAGGCTTTGACACTACCGCCACCAGGAACTGTCAGATAGCAACGGTTAGCAGTAGCCGTGAAGTCAGAAGTGACCTTGTAGAAGGCCTGTATACCCTCGTTAGCACCACTTGTCGGAGTTTGGAGCACATAACGGGTGTTTTCGCCATCACTGGCGGCAATTGTGGAGGCTGTATATACACCCGTAAGCAATCCCACAGTATAGCTGTCAGCATCTGCAGTTGAACGTCCATAAAACGTTTCGTCAACAAGCGCTTCGCTTGTTACGACTACAGGTGTGTTAGCAGGAATCGTTGTATTTACAGGCGTCAGATTCAATGATGAACCGGTCGCCGTAATAATCTTGGAAGCTGATACGCCACTGGGTATTGTTACATCAAAGGGAGCAATGAACGTGCCATACTTTCCTGCTGTAATCTTCATGTTGGCAGCATCGCCCAGATAGAAAAGCTGGAAGTTATCAGCACGGAACCAACCATAGCTATCATTCATTACATTATTACCATTGGAATAAACGCCCAAGGTTACTTCGGCATTATCATCAGGTACCGTGAATTCCACGGAAAGGGTCTGCCATTCAGCACCTTTCATAACAGAACTTTCAAAAGTCTTATCACCAACTTTAGCAGCTATATGCTGATTCTTTATCAAATCAGAAAAGATGGCAGCTGTCAGGCGATACCCACCTTTGGGCAAGGTCACATTTTGTGTTACATTGATGTAATTAATCTGTTGTGCCCAAGCGTTAAGAACTTGGCTTCCGTCAGTAATTCCGTCTGCTTCCTCAGCAAACTTTTTGTAATCCCAAGTACCAGTTGTATTTCTTGCAACAGTCCAACCATCATTCCATGTTGAAGCCTCAAAGCTAGGATTGGTCATCTTAATCGTGATAGGAGCGGGCAGGGTCTGAGCGAAGAGAGCAGTATTCAGGGCTGCCTGAATTTCTGCAATTACGTCATCCTTGTCTGAGTCAGGCATGGTTCCATTGTTGTAAGCGTTTTCCTGAGCTTCAATGTTCAAGGAAGAACCAATGAGTTCAACTTCCTTGGCTTCATCAATAGCATCCTTAACCTCTGCGTAAGCAGCAATGGAGGCGATGGCATTACTGGTGGCAGTAGTGAGAGCGTTGGTTGCTGCTGTATATGTTTCGGAATCTACTAATGTGGCCACATTAACACCAATGGCAGTTTGCAAAGCAGTCTTCACACCGGCATTCATCTTTTGTTCCTGGTCAACGGCCTCAGCATCATGCATAGCAACATTGAAGGCGATCTTATTGCTGGTAAGAGCATCGTTGCTCTGCACTGTAGCATCACAGAAGCTCACCCACATGTGTTCAGCCGTTGCTACTGCATCCACAGCGATATTCACAGTCGTTTCAGCTGCAAGTGTGAACTTCACATAACGCCATTCCCAACCTCGACCTTTTCCTCCATTAGCATAATTGTGTCCTACACCTGTCGTGAAGTCAGTATCGCCATCAGTGTTTATGCCAAGTCCAGTATCACCTTCAGGAAAGTCGTCAACACTGCCGAGGGTGCCATCCGTTGACTTGTTCTTAACTGTAAGGCTCAATGTCACAGAACTACTTGCAGCTTTACGACCTGCAACTTTAAAGATATAGCTGCCCTCTGGTAAAGTCAAATCTTGATCATACTTGATAGTCCATGCACTTGAATTCCAAGCTTCAGATGACTGCTCCAAATAAGTGTGTATGGTTCCACTATAGTGCTGTTCATCTTTTGAACCAGTAGAACCAGTAGTGGTCCATGTTCCCAAATCTACGCCATAGGAGTAATTATCAGCAACATGGTTATATTCTGCTACCTTCAAATCTTGAAGAGCAATCACAGCTGTCTTAGAGTCTGCTGCTGCTGTATTGATGGCATCGCTGTTCATACCTAAACTGCTGGCCTTAACCTTTTCTGTATCTAAGAGTGCATAGTTGGCAGGAGCCGCAATGAAATCTTGATAAGCAGCCTCTAATACACTTCTTGTATTTGCATAATCAGCGATTGTAGAAATTGTAGCATTCAACGCAGCAGTCAAATTCGTGCGTTCGGGTCCTGTGATTTCTTCATAAGTATCATCTTCAAGGGCAGCTGCATAACCAAGAGCCGTCTTTGCAGCAGACCATTTATCCTGATAAATCGGAACCAGATAAGTTTCTTCTTGATTATCAGCAGCAATATACTTCAAAGTAACATCGTCCATACCTAACCATTTAAACTGAGCGGGAGAATATTGACGCATACCGATTTCCAACTTTCCCGTTTCATCAACATACGCGTATGTTTTATATTCTGTAAAAGAGGAGCTTGTTACATGATTTGGACGAATATATGAGGAAGATGTTGTCCCAACTTCTCGACCTTGTGCATACACGGCAACCGCCAAGTTCGCTGCATTTGGAGCAACTTCCTGATCCGTAAATGCTTTTATAGAGAGTTCATACGTTCCTTGAGGCAAATTCTCTATGACCTGATACATGCGGCCTTCTTTTGGCGTAGAATTCCAACTCTCATAGAAATTTCTAGTCTCATCAGTTTTATTGTCTGCAAGTTTTCCGCCTCCAATTGGAGTATTCCATCCATTTATATTAGAATCAAAATTGGGGTTAGTAACAACATAAGATGTTATGTCAGGTGTTGAGCCACTGAGTTGTAGTAGTTGAACATTGTCGGCACCTAACTTATGACCACCAGCAGCTTCATTCTTAAACTTAATACCAATTTTTATCTTTTGATTTTCGGATACTTTTAATAATATCTTTCGATTTTCCCAAGTACCATTAGTCGTATTCTTTACATTGATATCACCGGCATATAATGAAACGGAAACTTTAGAGAGGTCTTCACTAATTAAATCTGCGGAAAGAACGTAAAAGCCTGCATCAACAATTGTTATTTCTTGTGATAAATCTACATATTCAGTAGGCTGGTTATCACGAAATCTCACCATGTACTTATTATTATCAGCGGGAACAGCATAAGTTCCCGTGAAATTTGAAGCCATGTTATCTGTACTGCTCACTACTGTCATGTTCCATGTAGATACGTTTGAGTAAACTACTGTCCATCCGTCGGGCTTAAAGATATAACGATTCGTGTTGATTGTGTACTCATTTGAATAAGTACCAGAAAAATCGGCATTCGTCAGATATGTACTTGTCACATCCGTCTGTGCCCACAAATTCCCCACCCCACTCACAAGCAGGGCGATTGCCATAAGTAATTTTTTTCTCATTTGTTGTTTAATTTAATAAGGTTTGTAAATAGAGTTAGTAATATATGCGTTGATGGGGAGGAAGCCATTACTAACCCTGTGGGAACAAGAAAAGCGCAGGCTTCAACCATTGCTCCTAAGGTTCACCACAAACCTCACAATCTACGGTAAAGCCGGCGCTCGATGCACAAGCTTAATAGATTGTGAGATGGGTGGCCTTTTAGGGAGCCTACCTGATAATGCTCGTTCTGCTTTTCGAGGTGGTGATTCTAGGAGCAATTGAGCAAAAAAAGGGGTGCAAACCCGCAATTTTCGGGCAACACGGGGGCAAAGATAGGAATTCTGTGCGATGTGGCAAAGGAATTTGTGGCGTTTTTCTTGATTTCGCCCGCTGTTCCTTACTTTTTACCTTTTTTTCTTTGCCGTTTCGCAGAAACGAGGTATTTTTGTGCAGGAAAAAGCTGAATATAAATATTTCGTACATCCGAAACCTAAACATTATTAATTATGAAGAGGATAGGTTTTTGCTGCAGCATGGTTGCAGCTGTGATCATGGGATGCTGTGCTCCCGCCCAGGCGCAAATTACAGAGCGCCAGCGTCCGGCCGAGTGGTCGAACCTGGTGCCGGGTGCCCGCTTCATGGACCGTTTCCGTCCGATGGAGGGCAGCGAGCTGCGCAGCGATGTGTGGGGTGCGGACTACGTGCGGCCGCGACTGGTGGACAACGGCATCGAGGATAAGTTCTGGAGCTACTGGGGCGGCAACATCGTGAGGGGCGAGGACGGCGCGTGGCACCTCTTCGTGGCGGCGTGGTTAGAGGCGTCGGAGAAGGGCCACATGGAATGGCACGACTCATGGGTGGTTCACGCCACAGCGCCCACGCACCACGGCCCCTTCCGCCCGAAGGAGATTGTGGGGCGCGGACATAACCCTGAGATCTACCGTACGGATGACGGCACCTGGGTGCTCTACGTCATCGACGGGCGCTATACCTCGCGCCACATCAACGGCCCGTGGGAGAAGGGTACGTTCGCCTTCGACCCGCAGGGGAAGCCCATCATCGAGGGGTTGTCGAACCTCTCGTTTGCGCGGCGACCCGAAGGGGGCTGGCTGATGGTGTGTCGCGGCGGCGGCATCTGGACGAGCGACGACGGGCTGACAACATGGCGTCAGGTGTCCGAGGGCTCGGTTTATCCGAAGGTGGACGGCCGCTTCGAGGATCCTGTGCTCTGGCGCGACTCGGTGCAGTATAACCTGATTGTCAACGACTGGCTGGGGCGCATCGCCTACTACCTGCGGTCGGCCGACGGCCTGCATTGGCAGGTGGACGACGGCGAGGCTTATATGCCGGGAATAGCGCGGCACAAGGACGGCTCGCGCGAGGAGTGGTTCAAATACGAGCGCATGCGTATCCTGCAGGATGAGCAGGGACGGGCGATACAGGCGAACTTCGCCGTCATCGACACCATCAAGTGGGACGACAAGCCGCTGGATCGCCACAGCTCGAAGAACATCTGCATCCCGCTGGATCCGGGACTGCTGCTGACGGCGCAGGCGAAGGGGAAGAAGATGGAGGTGCGCATCCGCGCCGAAGAGGGTTTCGAGCCGACGAGGGACCTGGAAGTGGGCAGCGTGCAATGTGGTTCGCCACGCGAAGTGGACTACGGGCGCGGGGCTGCACCAGTGGGGCAGCGCACCGAGGGGCGCGACCTCATCCTGCAATTCCGCATCAAGGACATGAAGCTGACGGCTGATGACTTCGCCATCAAGATGCTGGTTCGCCGCAAAGACGGCACGACGACATTCGGATTCGCCAGACGAGGAGAGAATGACAATTGACAATTAACTCTTGGCCCTTGGCTCTTGGCCAATTAACAATTCGTCTTTTTCGTGTTTTTCGATGTTGTATCAAAATCAGCTGAATCTGTGCAATCTGTGGTGAATTTATAATGACGAGGTGCATTTTTTTGCGTTTCGTGCGCGCGCATTCATATTTTATTTGTACCTTTGCGCCCAAATTCGCACATACATGCATACAAGAGAAGAAAAACTGGAAGCGTTCGGGCGGTTGCTCGATGTGATGGACGACCTGCGGGAGAAGTGCCCGTGGGACCGCAAGCAGACGAACGAGAGCCTGCGGCCAAACACCATTGAGGAGACCTACGAACTGGCAGATGCCATCATCAAGAACGACAAGACGGACATCTGCAAGGAGCTGGGCGACGTGCTGCTGCACATCGTCTTCTACGCCAAAATCGGCTCCGAGACGGATGACTTCGACATCGCCGATGTCTGCAACAAGCTCTGCGACAAGCTGATCTACCGCCACCCCCACGTCTTCGGCCCCGAAGCCGAACGCATAGAGCGAGGGGAATTGACGGTGGAACAGGTGCTGCAGAACTGGGAACAGCTGAAGGTGAAGGAGAAGGACGGCAACAAACGCGTGCTGAGCGGAGTTCCCGACGCTCTGCCCTCGCTCATCAAGGCCTACCGCATCCAGGACAAGGCACGCGGCGTAGGTTTCGACTGGGAGACGCCCGAACAGGTGTGGGACAAGGTACGCGAAGAACTCGACGAGCTGGAAGTGGAGCTGAACCGCAACGACAAGGAGAAGAGCACTCAGGAACTGGGCGACTTCATCTTCGCCGTCATCAACGCCGCCCGCCTCTATAAGCTCAACCCCGACACGGCCCTGGAACTCACCAACCGCAAGTTCATCCGCCGCTTCACCTACCTCGAGGAGCACAGCATCCGCATCGGAAAGCCCCTCACCGAGATGACGCTGGCCGAGATGGATGCCATCTGGGAGGAGGCAAAGAAGATGGAATAAAAAGACTCTCCCCCCGAACCAGTCCAGCCGGAACACTTAATAGTTCCGTCTTCCCGGCACCCTGTTAGGGAGGGAGCGGTTACCTAACAAGAACTGAAGGATTTAACCAAAATAAGATAGATATGGAAAATAAACAAGTAGCAAATGATACTGCTCCCTCCCTAACAGGGAGGGCGGGGGGAGAGTCCGGATGTGGGCTTCCTCCTAAGTATTCGCCCGCCGAAGTGGAGGGGAAATGGTATCAGTACTGGTTAGACAATAAGTTGTTCAGCTCCAAGCCCGACGGCCGCGAGCCCTACACCATCGTGATTCCGCCACCCAACGTGACGGGTGTGCTGCACATGGGCCACGTGCTCAACGAGACCATACAGGACATCCTTGTGCGCCACGCCCGCATGGAGGGAAAGAACGCCTGCTGGGTGCCGGGCACAGACCACGCCAGCATTGCCACGGAGGCTAAGGTGGTGAACCGCCTGGCCGAACAAGGCATCAAAAAGGCCGACCTCACCCGCGAGGAGTTCCTGAAGCACGCCTGGGCATGGACCGAGGAGCACGGAGGCATCATCCTCAAACAGCTGCGCAAGCTCGGATGCTCCTGCGACTGGGATCGCACGGCATTCACCATGGACGAGCCGCGCAGCGAGAGTGTCATCAAGGTCTTTGTGGACCTCTACCGCAAGGGGCTCATCTACCGCGGAGTACGCATGGTGAACTGGGACCCCAAGGCCCTCACCGCCCTCTCCGACGAGGAAGTGGTCTATAAGGAAGAGCACACCAAGCTCTACTACATGAAATACTACCTGGCAGAGCGTGTGCCCAGCGATTTCGTCGCTGGGGAAGGAGCCGTCGTCCACAAGGACGAAAAAGGCTACTACGCCGTTGTCGCCACCACGCGCCCGGAGACCATCATGGGCGACGTGGCCATGTGCATCAACCCCAACGACCCGAAGAACCAATGGCTGAAGGGCAAGAAGGTCATCGTGCCCGTCGTGGGCCGCGTCATCCCCGTCATCGAGGACGAATACGTGGACATCGAGTTCGGTACGGGCTGCCTGAAGGTGACTCCCGCCCACGATGTCAACGACTACATGCTCGGCGAGAAGTACAACCTCGAAGCCATCGACATCTTCAACGACGACGCCACCCTCAGCGACCGCATCGTCGCCGCCCAGCAAGCGGCTCTCGCCGCTAATAGTGTGTCCGATGATTTCGTCATCGGATTGGAACGCTACGTAGGCACAGAGCGCTTCGCCTGCCGCAAGCAGATTGCCGAAGACATGGTTGCCGCAGGCCTCATGGAGAAGATTGAGGACTACGACAACAAGATCGGCTGCAGCGAACGCACAGGCGTGCCCATCGAGCCGAAGCTGTCGATGCAATGGTTCCTGAAGATGCAGCACATGGCCGACATCTCCCTCTCGCCCGTGATGAACGACGACATCCAGTTCTATCCCGCCAAGTATAAGAACACCTACCGCCACTGGCTCGAGAACATCAAGGACTGGTGCATCAGCCGACAGCTCTGGTGGGGACATCGCATTCCCGCGTGGTATATAGAGCCCACAGGAAGCCCCCTCCCGACCTCCCCGTCAGGGGAGGAGCGTTTCCCCTGGGGCAAGGTCATCGTGGCTGAGAATGAGGAAGAGGCCCATAAGTTGGCACTTAAGACATATCCTATTCTCAGTCCCGGGTCCTTCACCCTCCGTCAGGACGAAGACGCGCTGGACACCTGGTTCTCCAGCTGGCTGTGGCCCATCAGCCTCTTCGACGGCATCCGCCATCCGGGCAACGAGGAAATGAAATACTACTACCCCACGGCCGACCTCGTGACAGGTCCCGACATCATCTTCTTCTGGGTGGCCCGCATGATCATGGCCGGCTACGAGTACGAAGGCAAGATGCCGTTCCGCCACGTCTATTTCACAGGTATCGTGCGCGACAAGCTCGGCCGCAAGATGTCCAAGTCCTTGGGCAACAGCCCCGACCCCCTCGACCTCATCGAGCGCTTCGGAGCCGACGGCGTGCGCATGGGCATGATGCTCAGCGCCCCTGCCGGCAACGACATCCTCTTCGACGAGACACTCTGCGAACAGGGCCGCAACTTCAACAACAAGATCTGGAACGCATTCAGACTTGTGAAGGGATGGGAGGTGACGGCCCCCCTGTCGTCCCCCGAGGGGGACACGGATGCCAAGTCCGCTGCCAACAACACTATAGAAGCCCCCTCGGGGGCCAGTGCCCTTGCCACCCAATGGTTTGCCGCCAAGCTGCGCCTCGCCGCCGAGGAACTGGCCGACGACTTCTCGAAGTATCGCCTCTCCGAAGCCCTGATGACGGTCTATAAACTCTTCTGGGACGAGTTCTCCAGCTGGTATCTCGAGATGGTGAAGCCCGCCTACATCGACGGCAAGCCCCAACCCGTGGACCGCGCCACCTACGACGCCACGCTCCAGTTCTTCGAAGTCCTGCTGAAGATGCTGCACCCCTTCATGCCCTTCATCACCGAGGAACTCTGGCAGGCCCTCTACGACCGCCAGCCCGGCGAGAGCATCATGCGCGCAGAACTCCACCTGCCCGCCGCCACCGATGCCGACCGCCAGCTCTGCGCCGACTTCGAGGCCGTGAAGGAAGTGGTCACCTCCATCCGCGCCGTCCGCAGCCAAAAGAACATCGCTCCACGCGAACCTTTGACCTTAGAAATCGTTGGCAAGAAAGAAGAACTGGCCATCTTCAATTTCGAATCTTCAATAAAGAAGATGGCCAACCTCTCTGCCATCAACGCCGTTACGGAGAAGAGCAACGGCAGCGCCAGCTTCCTCGTGGGCACCACGGAATATGCCGTACCCCTGGGCGACCTCATCGACCTCGATGCCGAGCGCAAGAAGCTGGAAGGCGAACTGCAGCACCTCGAAGGCTTCCTCGCCAACGTGGAAAAGAAGCTGCAGAACGAACGCTTCGTGCAGAATGCGCCTGCCGCCGTCGTAGAGATGGAACGCAAGAAACAGGCCGACGCCCAGCAGAAGATTGCCGCCTTGCGCGACACCCTCGCAAACCTGTAAACAGCAAAGTCTTGAAATGTCGTGGCCGAGGTCGAGCAATTGACCCCGGCCACGAACTTTCATAACTTCCGCCGCTTGCGGCCTAACTTCTTTAACTCCCGTTGCGAAGCAACATAACTTCCGTGGCCTTGGCCACCTAACTTCCGTCGCGAAGCGGCATAACTTCCGTTGCGAAGCAACATATCTTCCGTCGCGAAGCGACATACCTCCCCTCCCCCTTGTTCAAATAAAAAACCCGCTGGGAATCACTTCCTGGCGGGCTTGGTTTATAAATAAGTTAATTAAATTCTTTTTGATAATCAGCCTCTTGAAGGCTGGTGAATGTTGTGAATCAGTTCAGACGACTGCTAAAAACAGAAGCGTTACTGACGATTGCTGCAATTGCTACAATTGCGAAAGCAATAATTGATGTTACTGTACTCATAGTTTCTTTCCTTTCTTTAATTTTTGTGTTATCCTTTATTAGTTTGATTAATGTTGGCCACGCTTGGCCTTTCTTTTTCTTTTGCGCTGCAAAGGTACGGACTTTCTCAGAAATACGCATCAAAACTATGTCGAAAAACATAAAAATCGGCCTTTTTGTTGATTGCCGTCAATAAATATATGTTATATAACATGATTTTTCTGCCATTATTACATCCCCCCTTCTGCCATTATATCATCAAAAAAGCCCCCTTTCCTGCCACTTTTGCACCCTTTTTCGGGGCATCCCGTGCCCTTCTCGGGGCATCCCACAACCTTTTACGCGGCATCCCACGACCTTTTCCCCGCCCTTTTACGCATGCCAACGAAGAATCCCACCCAGCCAAAGCCCTGACTGCGTGGGATTAACCGCGTCTCTCGCGCGCGTACCTTATTATATTTTATCACCACCTTCTTTCCTCCTACGCTATGCAATCCATTCTTTACATTTTGATTTTGCCAGCGGCAAAGAGGGTGAGCAGAACAATGGGGAGGAGGAGGGTGAAATGGCAGAGGGAGAAGTCACTTATTTCACAATCTGATAGCCGGCGAGAACTGCGACGAGGCCCAAGGCGAGGCTGGCAAGGGTGTAGAGGACGGCGGAGAGGGGTGAGCCATCGCGGCCCAGGAGGAGGTTCTCGTTCATAAAGGTGGAGAAGGTGGTGAAGCCGCCACAGAAGCCGGTGACCAAGAGGAGCTTGGTGGTCGGGGAGATCTGCCCGCCCAGCGACAGCCCCGAGAGCAGACCAATGAGGAAACAGCCCAGGACATTGACGGCCATCGTCCCCCAGGGGAACGAGTTTCCCACCCACGACAGCAGGGCCTTGCCCACGAGGTAGCGGGCTCCGCCTCCGAAGAAGCTGCCGAGGCAGACAAGGAATAGTTCTTTCAACATCCGGACGGGTTGCTTTTGGTTCAAGGACTCACCGCCTCCGCCGGAACACACCATCAGGCTTTCGGCTGGGGCGGGACGGTGACTACGGCAAGATGGTCTGATTCCTGACGTGCTCGTAGTCCTCGGGGGTGTCGATTTCGTAGGAGTAGTAGTGGGTGGTGTCCACCACGCGGAAGGTGTGGCCCTGGGGTATCAGACGCTCGAAGGCGCGCTCGTAGAAGACGTCGATGAGGTCCTCGCGGAGTATCATCTGGTCGAGTTCGCGGTAGAGGGCCTGGCTGTAGGCGGCACTCATCTTCTCGATGCCCACGGACTCTCCGAGGGCATCCTCGGGCCGGCAGGTCTTGTTGATCTCGGTGATGTGGAGGTCGGCATCGACGATGACCTTGATTTCCTCCTCGCCGCACTTGTGGCAGTTGACGGCCAGGGCGGATTCAGGCTCCTGGGCGATGCGGGCGACGACGGCGGGGTCGCAGAAGATGTCGCTGTCCATGAGCAGGAACTCCTTGCCCCGCACGACTTCGCCGGCCATCCAGAGCGAGTAGATGTTGTTGTTGTGCTCGTAGTCGGCGTTGTGGAGGAAGGTGAAGGAGGGTTGCTGCGGCATAGCAGCAAAATGAACGGAGAGGAAATCGCGAATCATATCGGCGCGATAGCCGGTGACCACCACGAACTCGCTGATGCCAGCCTGACGCATGGCCTCGACGGTACGCTCCAGCAGGGTGCGCCCTCCTACCGTGAGCAGGCACTTAGGCTGGGTATCTGTGAGCGGGCGCAGACGTTTTGCCATTCCCGCCGCCAAAATGACTCCAATCATTGTATTGCTTTTTGGGGGAAGTTATGCCGCTATGCGGCGGAAGTTAATGGAAGTTATTGAAGTTTTGGAACTGTATTCTTCTGTGACCAGAGGACACTTAACTGCTGTCGCGCAGCGACTTAACTCCTGCCGCGCAGCGGCTTAACTTCTTTAACTTCTATCTCTATACACTTTCAGTATTGTATCGACCACGGTCTGGGTCTGTTCCTTGCGCCCCAAGGTGATGCGGAGGCAGGATTCGAGGCCCTTGTCGGTCATGAACTTGATCTTGTAGTCCTGAACCTTCAGGGCTGCCATGAGGGCGTCCTTGATTTCAATGGTGTACTTGATGAGGATGAAGTTGGCTACGGACTTGTAGACCTTGAAGCCCGGCAGCTGGCCGAGTTCTTTCTTATAGAGCTGGCGCCCCCATTCCATATCGTCGGCCACCTGACGGTAGTGCTCGTCGCTGTCGAGAGCTGCCAGGGCCACAGCCTCGGAGAAGCGGTTGTAGCCGAGGTATTTGTTGACGTAGCTGAGGAACTGGTCGTGGCCCTTGCCGATGAATCCGAAGCCACAGCGCAGGCCGGGCAGCCCGTAGAACTTCGAGAGGGTGCGCGAGATGATCAGGTTGCTGTATTTCTCCACCAGCGGAGCGATGTAGGCGGTATCGGTAGAGATGAAGCTGGCGTAGGCCTCGTCGATGAGCACCATCGTGTCCTCGGGGATATGCTCCATGATGCGTCCTATTTCGTCGGGCGTCAGGCCGTTGCCCGTGGGGTTGTTGGGCGACGCCAGCAGCAGCATGCGCGGATGCACGCGGTTGGTGTAGGCAATGACCTCGTCGATGTCGTAGGCGAAGGTGTCTGCCTGCTCGTGAAGGGGATACATCTCGAAGGTGCCTCCGCACTCGCTGGCCACGCGGTTGTAGTACCACCAGGAGAACTCGGGGATGAGGATCTTCTTGTTGTCGCCCAGCATCAGGAAGTAGTGGATGGCATTCTTCAGCATGTCCTCGCCGCCATAGGTCAGCAGCACCTGTTCTTCGGGCACGCCGTAGATTTCGCTTACGCGGACGGAGATGACACTTTTCTTTCCCTCATCGTAGATACGGGTGTAGAAGCAGAGCGTTTTCGGGTCGAAGTTCTTTATGGCATCGACCACCTTCTGGCTCGGCTCGAAGTTGAATTCGTTTCTGTCGAGAAAATTCATAGTTCTATCTATTATATTGTTAATTCTTGCGTTGTTAATTCTTGTCTAATTTCATCAGCAGGAGTCCTATCAGGATCCAGAAAATCTCGCGCACACGGCAGATGATGCTCACGAAGATGCCGAAGGCTGCCGACAGGCCGAGAGCCGCGATGGAGAGCACGAAGCCGCCTTCCTGCACCCCCAACTGCATGGGCAGGAATCCGATGAGGTTGGCAAAGAGCGTCGTGAACGAGACGATGAGGAAGCCGTGCAGGAACGTGAGCAACAGCCCCGAGAAGCCTCCGCCGCAGTCGATGCCGAAGAGCAGCAGCATGAACATCACCTCGCTGCTCTGGATGACGCGCGAGAGGTATTCCAGCAGCAGGCTGTAGTAGAACGCCCGTTTGTCCTCGGCATGGAGGGCGGCAATCTGCTCGTCGATATTATGCAGAGCCTCGGCGTGTTTCTCCTGGAAGCGGCTGCTCCAGCCCTTCAGGCCGGGGATGTGGCCTATCCAGCGGATGACATTGGCGGCCAGCCCATTGCGGTAGCCTTTTGAGAAGAGGTAGAAGGCGACGAGGCAGAAGGCGATGACGATGCCCAGCAGGATGGCGATAGTGCGGTTGATGGGCAGGTCGCCGACAGCGGCCAGCGCCAGGTAGATGAAGATGCTGGAGAACCAGTACCAGAAATGGGCGAAGAAATGCATCATCGCATAGAGGATGACCGACGAGGTGGCACGCTGGTTGCCGATGTCCTTCGACAGCTCCATAATGCGGTAAGGCTCGCCGCCCAGGCCTCCCACGGGCGTAGCGTAGTTCAGGGCATAGCCGGTGATGGTCAGGCGGTAGATGCGCCAGAAGCTGATATGCCTGCCCTCTTCGCTCTTGCTGCAGATGATGGCGCGCCACGAGAGGGCGTTGATGGCATAGATGATGATCCATACGCCCACGATGGGAATCAGCCAGTAGCCCGCATGGCAGATATACTGCCACAGCTCGACGAAGCTGACATCGAAGGTGAACAGCATCACCACCACGGCAGCTAAGCCGAGGAAGAAAAACAGGTTATTCAGTTTTTGCTTCGTCCACTTCATGGGGTTACAGCATTATAGGGTGTCGGCAATCTGACGGGAGAAGTTCTCGTGGCGGCGTCGGACGTATTCCGTGAGCAGGCCCATGGCGACGATCTCGAACACGAAAGTCAGCACGGGCACATCGAGCAGACAGAACACGAAGAACCAGAAGGAACGGAAGTTGAAGGTCAGCAGACCATTCCACTTCATCAGCGCCAGGGAGTTGTCGTGGAACTGCCGGCGCGCCGGCTCCGGCATCTGATCCACGCCGCCATACTTCTCGCGCAAGGTGGCCATCAGCCGCTGGAACTGCGGCGTGGCCTTCTCCTGCTTCAAGGTATAGTCGATGTATGATTTCTGGAACGAGCGCTCGTAGGCGGGCGTGTCTGCCGGCAACTGCTCGTAGATCTCGCGCTGGCGAGCGGAGTTGTCGAGTTCGCTGCCCTTCTCGCCCTTCAGGAAGAAGAGATGCACCTGGATATAATAGTCAGCAAGCCGCTGCTGGGCTCCCATGCCCTGGAAGCCGGAGACGATGGCTATGGCATACACCACCAGGGTGACGATGAGGGCATTCTGCGGCGTGTCGGGGATGCCCAGCCAGGAGAATTCCAGCTCGTGGTGCAGATAGAAGCGCCACACCAGAGCATGGTAGATGGGGATGAACCACGTGAAACCTGCCAGCCCGTCGAGGATGCGACCTACATGGCTCTTCTTGCCCGTCAGACGGGCCAGCTGCCCGTCGGTGCAGTCGAAGAAATCGGCCCACATCAGCAGGAAGATGCCTATGAAGTTGTACAACAGCCCCAAGGCACCATCGTAGTAGAAACTGCCCTGGGCAAAGAACCACGCGCTACCCGCCCCAATGAACATCGAGGCAATGGTGACGGAGTTCGGATGTATATCGAAATGAGCGAAAAGACGCGCCAACTGGAAGCAGAAGGGACGGATTACATGAAAGTCGAGCCAGTCCTCAGTCTCGGCGGATTTCAGCGTCTGATAATACTGTTCTGTCATAGAATCGAAAACTTTGAACCGCAAAGATAAGGACAAAACTCTATACGGCAAGCGATTTGCCCAAAACTTTAAACATGTTTAACAGTATCAGCGGGAATAGAGAAGGTCTCCGCCGGAGGTCTGGCCGGCGGCATCGATGGCAATGGTGGTGCGCTGGCTGTTGTTGAAGAGACGCACGTGGGCGCGGCCGGAGGCATCGAGCTTCAGCTCGGGATTCCAGTAGAGGGTGCGACGGTAGTCCTTCTGTCCCTCGGCAGGGGGATTGCGCTGGTAGTCGGGATGATAGAAGTCTTCCTGATAGGCGAAGCCGTGGAGGATATAGCGGCGGTCGCGGTAGGTGACGCGCTGTCGCTGGTCGGGGAACCGGCGGATATCCAGGATGACCTCGGGCTGGTTAGACTGCTCATAGCGCTCGTCGCCCTCACGACGCGCGGAGTAGTCGGTATAAATGTATATCTTGTCGATGTTCGTTAGCATGGTGAAGCGCAGCTTGTCCAACGGTCCGTACCAATAGCTCTCGGGCTTGCCGTCGTAGTAGATGCGTGTGGGATAGTGGCGATGCATGCCCATATCGCTAATCAGGCTGCCTGTGACGCCGACGAGGGAGGCATAGACACTCTGGCTGGGCACGATAAGGCCCGCATCCAGGCCGTTGTTCAGCGCGTCGTAGGCATCGATGACATAGGCAGGTTTGCTGAGGTCCACATGCCGCAGGCCTCCATGACGCATGCGAACGGTAATCTGGTCGAGGAGGTTGGTGCCGTCGGTGAGCAGGCGCGGCGAGAGATAGGTGGTGTCGCGCAGGGGAGCGTTGTGTACCTGGTAATAGGTGTAGGGCTTGATCCAACGGGGATAGGGGAAGTTCAGGCGGACGTAATATTCGGGGGGCTCTGGTATGCGACCGGCCAGGGCGTCGTATTCCGTAAAGGTGTCCATAGCGACCCAGACGTGCGGCTTGCGCCGACGGAGGCCGTCCCATTTGTTGTGCCATTTGGTGGTGTCGCTGGCACCTAAGAAGAACACACATTCCCCCTCGAAGCGCGGGAGGTCGATCTGGAAGCGGCCACGGTGGGTCTCGGCCTCGCCCACGAGGAAGTCGCGCTCGTCGTAGGGGTTGACGAACTCCGCATGCACGCGTACCTCTTTCTTCACGGTACCCATCTCGACAAACCGGCGGGCTGCCAGCTGGCGCTGACGACGCTGCTGCTCCTGATAGCGGTTGCTGGAGCTGAAACTGAGGACGTTATAGTCCGTGTTCTCCCAGTCGTTGCCCTGAAGGGAATAGATGCCGTGCTGAGTATCGCTGATGGCTCCTATCTGACTGCGGCGCTCGTAGATGGGGCTGAGGTTCCAGGCCATGTTGCGGCGGCTGAAGCCATACATGCCCAACGTGTAAGTGGACGATTCCGTATTGGTGACTCCCGAGGGCCGACCGTCGGCATCGAAGAGGGGTGCAGACTGCTCGTCGGACAACGTAGGGGTGCGCTCGGTCATAAAGCGCTCGTGGTCGGCGGCAACGTCATCGTGAATCCGGTCACGCTCATAGTCGATGGACCAATAACGGTTCACGGTTCCGGATACCATTTGGGTATGTTCGGCAGGATGAGTGATTTCCCACGACCCCTTGACGGCCATATCCTGCCAGTTGAAGCGTCGCCAGCCCTGGGTGAGCATCAGCAGGTCGAGGGCCCGGCGATGTTCCTCGTCGTCGCTCTCGAAGAAGTATTCAGGCTGGGGCACAAAGCCCTTGATCTCCGAGGCCAGCAGCATCTCGGTGAGGATGGTACCGCTGTCGAAGGTGTTGTCGGCATGTACGGCATCGCGGACGGTAAGCGACACCGTCTGGTCGGGAACGAGGTGGGAGGAGGTGACATCGAAGTCGATAGGCTGGAACGGCTCATACTGTTCCCGCGCACCCGTGACCATCAACGTGGGCTGCGAGAGGTCGGGACGGGTGACAAAGAAGAGGCGGTCGGCATAGATATGGCCGATGGAGTCGAAGACGGTAACCTGATGGACGCCGACAGACCCACCTCCCTGCCCCTCTCTGTGATGGAGGGGAGTGAATTGAATTTGAGCGGCAGAGGTGCTACTTGCGTTAATCTCTTTAAAGAATTCGAGACGGCCCTCGCACATAACAGTAACGCCGAGGGGCTGACGGGAGGCCTGGCCTTGGGCCGCGATGTCGAAGAGCCAGTCGCCGGTGGTGCTGTCGCGACGGACTTGGAGGGCTACTCCCTCGGCCTTCACGGGCTTGATGTCCTGCGCCACAGTCTCTGGTTCCTTGGCGTCGCGGGGCTGGTCGTAGGGTGTGAACACAGCTTTGTACTTCTCTCCTTCCTTGGGCGTGAAGACAAAGGTGCCGCGGCCTCGGTTCTCGGTGACAGCGGTGGCGAGGATCTGCTTCCCATGCAACAGCTGAAGGGTGCCCTCGCGCACCTCGCCTTCGCTGGTGGCTGCTTCGAAAGCCACACGGCAGGGGACTCCCGCCACGAGGTTTCCGCCCTCGGGGAAGAGCGAGAGGCGAAGCTCGGGGGCCTTCGGCTCATCCTTGAAATAACGGCGAAGGGGACGGAATGTCATATCTCGGTAGTAGTCGCCATCGACCTTGGGCTTGTCGTAAACGGGGAAGACTCGGGAGTAGAGCTTCTCGTAGTCGCGGAAGAAATCCTTGGCCATCGCCTTGTTGTAGAACCAGTATTCCGTACTCCAGACGTGGTAATGCTCGGTCTGACCCCAATTGAGCTGCCAGCGGGTGTAGGCGCGCAGCTCGAAGTAGCCGGAGTAAAGGGTGTCGGGCAAGGCGAAGAATCCGTGACCGCGCCCGTCCTGCATCTCCACAAGCTTACGCTCGACGAGGTAGCCGTCGTGGTTCCAGAGCTCGCAGTAGAGCACGCGGCTGATGCGGCTGGGACGGTCTTCGTTGGTGCGGCGGGTGTAGGCGGCAAACCAAATGGTGTCGCCGAGGAAATAGGAGGTGTTGTCCATGTGGATGAAGACCTTCTCCTGCGGTATCGACTGCCCGAAACGATCGAGGCGGTCGGCCAGACGTTCCAGGGGAGGAAGGGCTGCTTGTGCGGCAGCGATGCTGTCGAGGCGGGCCTGGGTGCGTTCTACGGTTCCCGAAGCGATCGCCGCTTCTTCTGCCGTACGCTTCACGACCTCGTTATTTGCCCAGAAAGTGCTGTCGTAACCGGCCTGAGAGATGCTGCTGAGCATATTCTCGCGGGCGCTGGTGATTCTCTTCTTCTGCTTGTGGGTCAGGTGTTTCTGCCCTTCGACATTAAAGAGGAGGGTGCGCGTCTGGAAATCACCGAACTGCGCCTTGGCAGAAAGGTCGGCCACTTCTGGATATTTATGGTCGTAGCGGTAGTCGAGGTGGATATCAAAGGTCGCCGGAATGACGGTAGCGCTACGCAGCTCACCCTTGCCGAAGCGCAGCTTCAGGTTCTCTACCTGCCCGTCGAAGGCCAGGACGCTGAGCGTGAGGCGGTCGACATAGAGCACCCCCGTCATGATTGGCAGCTCGGTAACGGCATGTTCCTTCTGGCGGAACGTGAAGCGATAGAGGTGCTGGTCGTCGCCGTCCACCTGCTCCATGGTGATATCATAGTAATGCTGGAGATAGCCTACGCCTGTGGACAGGGCACTCATCTCCTCCGATGACATCTCAAGGACATTTCCCCGAAGGTGGGGTCCATAACCGTCATAGACGCCATCGGGCAATGGCGTTATCAGGGAACGCCAGAACATGGCATCCTTCGTCAGAGGACCTATCTCCAGCAGGTGGTGGAGGTTCATGTCATCGATATTAGAACGGTTCCACGCAGCCTGATCCAATCGTCCATGACGTCCCGTGAGGAACTGCATGTTGCGCAGGTTGTTGGCCGAGAGGGCCGTGATGAACGCCTCCACGATATCCTGCTTCTGGGTGAATATCGAGGTCTGGCGATAGAAATACTGCGCCTGCTTGTAGCGTCGCTTGCCGTAGGACTTCTCCATCTTACGAGCCACCTGCACCAGGATGCCTTCCACCGCAGTTACGGTGACCTCAGAAAGCGTGGATGAGAGCAACTGCATCTTGATGACTGAGGGCAACTGTCCGGCTTGCAGCACGATGGACTGTCGGCCCACGCAGGTGATGCGTACCTCATCGGAAGGGTCGCAGCGGATGCTGAATTCGCCGTCGAAGTTCGTGAGGGTGTTGTTCTCCTCGGAAATATAGATGCCAACCAGCGGCAGCGTCTCCTCCGTATCTGCATCCACGATACGGGCGGTGAAGGTGGTGTCCTGGGCAAAACTGCCTGTCGACCAGATGAGGGCCAAAAGAAGAAGAAGGGATAAGCGTTTCATAGGGCGAAGTATTATCGGTTGGGAGGAATGGGAAGTTATGGAATTATTGATGGTATCTTGGGAAGAATGAGAGATGATGGGAAAGACGGGAATCATGGAGAGAGGCGTTCTTGCAACATCTTCTGCTCTATCTTTGAGAAGCGCCGGAGCTCCTTGCGAGTGGGCTTGGGAGCGCGAGGAAGGGTGCGAAGGGAAGAAGAAGACCCACCCCCAACCCCTCCCGTCAGGGAGGGGCGTCCTCCGGCTTGAAAGGAGGCTGTGCGCAGCCTCTCCCCTCCATCACGGGAGGGGTCGGGGGTGGGTCTATTTTGTCCTTTCCTCAACAGAAACGCCTGATGGGCGTTGAGTTTCCATTTCCACACCACATAATCGCGAAAGGCGGGCAGCTGGCGGCTGATGGCAGCATACACGGAGTCTGAGGAGAGGAGGTCGGTGAGAGCGTTGACACGAAGGATCTCCTCAATGTCGGAAGAGACGACGGCAGACTCATCGAAGCGCGGATTCAGCGTAGGAAGTTGCAAGGCACGCGCGCCACTATGGATACCCATCCATCGTCTGGAAGTTCCCTCGAAGACGATGTCCAGCAGGCGGGTGGTCTGCGGCAAAGCCTCGAAGACGAGCACCAGCTCCTCACCCTGCTGTTCTATACGAAGGAGCGCGTGATGGTCATCGGCTTCGTCTGAAGCATAAGTCGCCGCAGGAATCTCCCACTCTAAAGGGTGGATCACGACACGCGTCTCTACTTCCCCAAGCTCCACGGCCACGAGTTTTTCTGCATCGTAGGCCGACAGCAGGGCTCGCGGCTGGAACATCTGCACATCGGGTCTCTTCTGGGCCCCAAGCTCAGATGTACACAGGAGTAGTGTTGCTATGATCAACGTGAGTCTCATATACTTTTCAGGGGAGGGAGAATATCCTTAAATGGTGGCTATGACCTCATCCAGCGGTTGCTCTGGATTGAGAATGCCAAAGCCGTCTTTCTTCAGTTTCAGCTTGCGATGTTTCACGGCCGAGACCGTGATGAGGTAGATCTGCGCTATCGCCTGGTTGGTAAGGTGCATACGGGTCATCATGCAGAGTTGGATGTCTTCTTCCCGGAAATCGGGATGCTGCTGTCGCAGCCGGCTGACGAAACCGCCCGTGATGCTGTCCAGCGTCTCCTCCATCTCGCGCCAGTCGCTCTCGCTCAGCACAATCTTCTTATCGCTTTCGGAATGCAGACGTTGGAGAATCTCGCTCTTCTCGATGATGAAATTCTGTAGGACTCCCACCATCTTCTCCTGCTGTCCCAGACGCTCCTCAGCCTGTTCGCGCTCACGCTTTTCGGCCAATAGGTGTTGCTGCTGGATGGCTTGGCGATGACGATGGATGCTGACGAGGAAAGCGATGACCAGCAAGGCGATGATGACGACTGCAGCCAACAGCCATTGCGCCAGACGCTGGCGGTAGACCATGCGTTCTGCCTGTCGCTCCTGCTCGAGGTTGGCGCGGTGGTACTCGTCTTTCTGCTGCATCGCTTCGAAGAAAACGTCCTCAGCAGCAGCAAAGGCGGAGTCCACATAAACAGGAGCGGTCTCGATGTCGCCTTCCAACAAAGCGATCTCTGTGAGGTGGCGCAGGGCCACATAGCGTGCCTTGGTGTTGCTATGGGTGTCTATCTGTCGATAGATTGCGCGTGCCTGCTCCAGCGAGTCGCATTGCAAATAGCAACGGGCCAGCACGAAACGGGCCTCACTATCTGAATCACCACTACTGAAAGTCATCTGGCGCGCCATATCCAGCGCCTCCGCCTCGCGCCCCTCGGCCAAGAGTAGATTGGCAAGTCCTGCAAGAGCGGAGCGTTCTTCGTCAGCAGACTGCATTTCACGAGCCTTATCTAAACAATAGTAATATAAGGATTGCGCCTGCGCGAGGCTGTCGGTCTGTTCCAATAGGCCAGCTATCGTCAGCTGAATCTGCAGGCGTTCGGCAACGGAACCTTCAGCGATATCAAGGTATTGCAGGGCCTGTCGGGCTGTCTGCAAAGCAGTCACCTCATCCGTCCATTGAATCTGACGGGCAAGGAGTAAACAGGCGCGCGAAGCCGTAGCAGCATCGCCTTCGAGTTCTGCCTTACGGACCGCTGTGCGAAGCAGATCGGCATAGGCCTTGGTACTATCGGGATACTCACAGGCCACGCGTTCAGCCTGTGACAATGACTCACTGGCGGTGGGTTGCTGACGACACGACATCAGCAAGAGTGCTGCGGCCAGAAAAGTCATCAGCGACAGAGAGAAAAAGGATGTACCCGACGTATTGTGCATAATAGTGCTGAAATCTGCGGCAAAGATACGGCCTTTTTCTGAGCTGACAATGAAAAAGGTGTGGAAAAATGCAGATTCTCAAAAACTATTTAACACAATGAACGTTAGAGGCTTAAGAGACAACACGCAAAAAAGTGGTGTGGAAAAGTGTGTCGAGTCAACGTAGGGAAAGGTCCTTTTTAGAACCTCCGCAGGCGAAGAAGGGTATCGGCGCGCTGAAGGATAAGGTCGCTGTGGTTGAGGGTATTTATATGGAAACCAGGGTTGAGAGAATGGATTCCCCAGACGTCGAAGAGCCCTTTCGACATTTCTTCATTCGTAATCCATGCGTCGGAATTATTGTCCACCGAATGCCTGGAGCTGTGGGTCATATCGAAGAAAAGGAGGGAGTCGCCGCGATGAGCAAAATGCGAGAAGTAATGCTTCTGATGCAGACGGTCGCTCCATTGTACCAACTGAAGCTGGATAGAGATATAGATGAGGCTGTCCTTGACATCGCGCTGTTCAAGGGGCGTCTCGATGCGGGTGAGGTGCCACATGCCGTCGAGCAGGCCATTCATCGGAGTCTTGTCGCAGGAGACAAAGAGGAAAGATAACAGGAAAGAGGCTGCCAAAAGAAGGCAACGGGTCTTATTTCTTAATGCACAGTTCATAATTCACAATTCATTATATATAAGGCATCATTCATAATGCACAGTTATCACTATTTTCAACCTTTCAACTTTTCAACATTTCAACATTTCAACGTACCATTCACTTTAACCTCAAAGCCCTACTGATGGTGAGCTGTCCACCCACGCTGTTTCCGATGAGATCCCCGTGATCGAGTGCGATTCCGAGGATGCCAGTCCAGCCTTGTGCCCAACGGGGACGATAGGTTACCTCAGCAAGGGCATAAGCCTGCTTTTTGATGTCTGTAAAGGGCCAGGAATAGGTACCCCAGTTGCGCGTCAGCGACAACAACGCCCTCCAATGCCATTCAGCAGAGGGGTCTCCAGCGAGTCCGAAGTGTAGGGCGCGAACACGATTATTGAAGAAGCGGAGTTGATTGGGTTGACCTAAAGCGGTATTGTACAACGGCGAGGTCAGCAGGGGATTGCCCAACGTGAGACCGTAGTTCTGCCAACCAGCATAATTCATATTGTTGTAATAATCATCATTTCCGGCAATTTTCTCGGGCAAGTTGGGAGCCGGGTCATGGAGGATTGGACCTGTCTGGTCTGTAGAACCCAGGTATTCAACAACGACACTACTGATGGCCGGGTTGCGAGGCAGAGTGACTTCGGCACCTATGAGCATATCACGAATGCCATACTGTACCGTTAACATCGAATGGTCCTCGAAGAAACGTTCCCAGTAAGCGCGGGCCTGCCATTTGCTGCCATGATATTTCAGCTGCATAATCCAGCTGCCGAGGTGGTTGCCTTCCACATTGGGGTCGCTGCCATCCGTGGCATCGCTGCCTCGGCAGACGAGGGCGTTCCAATAAGCGCGCAGGTTCGAACTGTGGTGAAAAGTAGATCCTTCGACACGACCAGACACCACGCCATAACTGGTGCCGCCGAATTCTGCAGCCATATTCAGCCCGATTTCATAGGTCAGCGGGAAGATATCCGGACGCCCGAACTGCCAATGGAGGGCCTTCTCGTGGTAGAGGGAATGACGCGTGTAGCGTGCTTTGGGCGCCACCCACTCCTCCTGCCAGGAGCCGTCGGTCTTCCATCCATAACTCCCATGCAGTTTCCACATCCACCAGCCTTTGGTTCCAGGGAAAGAGAACCAATCGATGTCCAACCGTATCTGAGGTATGGGGCGCGCGTTGATGCCATAGGTCATCGCACCCGAGCTGAGTTCTGAGTTCTGGGTCTCAAGCGGTAATTGCTTGGCGCCCAGGGTCAGCCGGATTTTCTTCCATGCGCCTTCGACATAAGCCTGTTCGAGCACAAAATGGCGGGTGTGGTGGAACGCAATGGCAACATCCAGCCCATAGCCGATACGCCATTTGCGGTTGGCATCCTGCTGGATGTCACGCTCTATGCGCGCGCGTTCATAAATAGATGTGGGCTCTGTACTTCCCAAACCATAGCGGTTGGAAGTCAGCCAGAGTGGTGCGTAGTCACCTGACGAGGCGGTTCCCGAGAGTTCAAAGGTCACCTCGGTCTGGTGCAGTAAGTCACGCTCCGTAGAGTCAGGGAGAGCATCATCCATATTCGCAGAGGGAGCCGCGACAAGCGTGGATACCGTCGGCAACAGGATGCTCAAGAGGAGGTAGCGGAATGAATAACGCATAGTTCTTTTCATTATTATAGTACGCTGACAAGCCGACTGAAGAGCCAGATGTCTTCCGGATGAGTAATCTTCAGGTTCACACGTTCGCCCCTGGATTTATACAACGGCCAATGGTTGAGCTCAGCCATCAGGGTGTAGAGCGACTGGGAATCCTTGATACCTTTGCGCTGGGCCTCATCGAAGACCTCCACAAGGGCGGACAGGTGGAAGGTGTGGGGCGTCTGTGCTCCCCAAAGCTCCTCGCGAGGGATCATGCTCATGGACTTGATGGCATCACCCGTCATGAATGCTTCCTCACCCTGTAGGGCTGCTATCGCATTCCCGTGGCGCTGGCAGACGGTGATTGCATCGGCAATAATCGCTGAGGACACAAGCGGACGCACCCCGTCGTGGACAAGCACGATGGGATCAAAGGATTCTGAGAGCGGAGTGGAGGGAACATCCTCGGAACTCGGAGGAAGCGGACGCAGGTATTGTGCGGCCAGTTCTTCAACGCCATTTCGGATGGAACCGAAACAGCTCTCGCCAGCTGAGATGGTGCCACAGAACTTACCGAAAGCCAGTTCTGTAGCGGTACGACGAACGAGGTCGGCCCAGTCATCACGACAGACGACATAGAAGGCATCTATCAATGGGTGACGGTCGAAGGCACGCATGGTGTAGGCGATGATAGGAATACCTTCGATCTGCACATACTGCTTGGGTACGCTCTGTGCGGCGCGCATTCCATCGCCGCCAGCCAATAGGAGGGCTATATTTTTTCTTTGCATATCTTGATGTGGCCAATTATCAATATTTCAATGTTTCAACCTTTCAATCACATCTTCGCATAAGCGCTCATGGCGGCGACGCAGGCGGAAGAAGACGATTTGCAGAACGATACCTTCAAAGAGGAAGTACGCCCAGACGCAGTTCAGCAGCGCCGTGAGGTAAAGCACCCCGATACGAAGGTCAAAAGTCAGCATCTGACAGGCTGGCATCATCGGACGGCTGCGGTTCACAAACATTTGGCGGATTTCCTCAGGAATGTCCTGCCCGTAGCGCTCCTGCAGCAAATCCAGCATCTGCTGGCAACGGGGTGTCATATTCTCCTGTCGGATGGTATAGCGGATATAGAAGAAGAGGTATAGTTTCTCGAACCAATCTTTGCTGCGCCAGCGTAAGCTTGCATAGCGATGTTTGAGCTGACGACTGCGATCCAGTTCGCTGCGCTGGGCACCCAGTTGGAAATAGAGGTGTTGATTTCGGTAGTAGTCTGCCAGATTCGCCTGATGCACGTGGCACCAATAACCTGCATACGCTCCCAACAGCCACCCCCAGATGCCCCAGGTGGGCGTCAGGCGGATGGCCAAAGCCGTGTAGATGAACTGGAACCATACATCACCGGCAAAGCCATCGAGGATGCGACCTATCAGCGTCTTCTTACCCGTCATGCGGGCAAGTTGTCCGTCGGCACAATCCAACCAGTTGGCCACCACGAGCAAGCTGATAGCGATGATGTTACTCTTCAGATCTGTACGAACGAAGAAAAACGCCGAGGCAACGCCAAGAACGATACTTAGAAGCGTCACGGCTATGGGGTGAACATGTAGGACACGGAAGAACTGGGCCCACAGGTAGCCAGGAGTGCGTGTGAACAACAGTTCGAAACGCCCTTCCGTATCCTCCGACTTCATCGTCGCGCGGACATTATCCCAGAAAGTATGTCTATTTTTCAACTTTTATATCTTTTCATTCTTCACTTTAATCATCATCACGCCCAATCCTGTGAAAAACAGTTCACGGACACGAATGATAATACTTATGAATAGCCCTGTGCCACCCGACAATCCCAGCACACCTGTGGACAGTGCGAAGCCACCTTCGCGACCGCCCAGCTGCAGGGGAATGAAGAACACCAGATTCGCCAACAGACTGGTGAAAGCCAGGATAAGCACGCTATCTGCGTAGGTCGACCAGCTCAGCAAGGAGCCCATGAGTACCAGCAGGAACATGACTTCCAACGACTGCAGCATGCGACCCACATACTCCAGTAACAGACTGGCGTAGAAGGTCACACGGCTCTGGCTGTGAAGCTGCGCTATCTGGTCGTCGATGCGATGCAGGTCTTCGTCGTGACGTTCGGAAAAACGCGTGGACCAACCGCGCAGCCCCGGCACCTTCGTCAACCAACGTATCAGGCGTACCATGAGGCCGTAGCGGTAGCCGCGCAGGAACAGGTAGATGGCCGCTAAGCAAAACATCGTTGTCACCACCAGCACCAATGCCATTCCTCCTCCCAACGGTTTCAGAACCAGCCACAGCACGACAGCCGTCAGCCAGTACCAGAAATGCGAGAAGATATGCATCATAGCGAACAACACCACCGACGAGGTCGCCCGTTGGACACCCACATAAGGTGTCAGCTCCATGATTTTATAGGGTTCACCACCCAGCAATCCCACCGGAGTGGCATAATTCAGGGCAAAGCCCGAGACCGTAATCTTCATCAGCCGCAAGAAGCCGATGGGCACCTCGCCGCTCTCGCCGAGGATGATGCGCCAGGTGACTGTATTCATAGCATACAGCACCACCCACAACACCACAATAGCTACCAACCAGTAGCCTGCCCGCAGAATGTCGGCCCACAAAGCAGACCAACTCACATCGAAGGTCAACAGCATCACTATGACAGCCGTCAAACCGACGCAAAAAAGGATATTTCTAACCCTATTTCTCATAAAAACGGCACAAAGATAGTGCAAAATAAGAGAACTTCACACATTTTAGCATAATTCTTGCTCTGCTTTCGCACTTTTAAGCTACATTTGTCGCGGATTTGGCCATTTCAGGCCATTTACCTCTCCAGAAAAGTTCACTTTATTTATAAACCTTATTAAAAAGAAAAGCAAAATGAAAAAGATTCTGACCCTCATCGTTGCTGCTGCAACCATCAGCTTCGCTTCCTGTGGAAGCAAGACCACAAGTGCCACCTCTGAAATCGACAGCATCGCTGCCGAAGCCGCTGTAGAACAAAGCGCTCCCGCCGCAGAACAGGCACAAGCCGTTATCGCCCTACTTCAGGAACAAATCCAAAACGCAGACCAAGATCAAATCAAGGCTATTAGTGATCAGATTGCCCAGAAGGTAGCAGAGTTCATCGCCCAGGGCGACGAGGCTGCTGCTCAGACCTACATCGAGACCATCAGCAACTTCATCAACACGAATGCCGAGAAACTGAAAGCCATCGGAGCCTCCACCACAATCACCGAAACCATAAGTGCTGTGGAAGGCGTTCCCGCTGGAATTATCGAGTCCGTGACCAACGCCGCTAATGGCGTAGCTGCCACCGCTACCGAGCAGGCCGCTGCCGCTCAGGCTGCCGTTGATGCCGCTCAGGCTACCGTTGAAGCTGCTCCCGAAGCCGCTAAAGCTGCTGCCGAACAGGCTGCTGCCGCTGCACAGCAAAAGGCACAAGAGGCCGCTGCTGCCGCTCAACAGCAGGCTAAGGACAAGGCCAACGAGGCTATTGATAACGCTGCTGCAGCTGCCAAGCAGAAACTCGGACTCTAAAACCGCTTATGGCAAATAACAACGAGCAGAAGCCGGGGCAGGTTCAAGTGAACATGACCCCGGAAGTCGAGAAAGGACTCTATTCTAATCTCGCAATCATGGGATTCACTCCCACGGAATTCATTATGGACTTCGTGTTTCATCACCCTGGGATGCCGCGCGCGAACGTACAGAGCCGGGTCATCATGTCGCCGGTTCAAGCCAAGCGCCTGATGCGTCTGCTGGAGCAGAACGTGGCCAATTTCGAGAAGAACTTCGGTCCCATAAAATTGGCCGAGGACGCTTCTGCATCCAATGCTCCCATCTCTCCCTTCAAGGTGAACTAACCGATTCCTAATTGACTTTATAATATGGGAAAAGTATTGATTATTGGCGCCGGAGGAGTTGCTACGGTAGCCGCACACAAGGTGGCTCAAAACCCCAACGTGTTTACTGAAATCATGATTGCCTCGCGCACCAAGGCGAAGTGCGACAAGCTGGCAGCCAGCGTGGAAGCCGCCACGGGCTATAAAGGAATAAGGACCGCGCGCGTGGATGCCGACAATGTGCCCGAGCTGGTGGAACTGCTTAACAGCTACAAGCCGGACATCGTCGTGAACCTCGCCCTACCCTATCAGGACCTCACCATCATGGAAGCGTGCCTGCAGACGGGGTGCAACTACCTCGACACAGCCAACTACGAGCCGAAGGACGAGGCACACTTTGAATACTCCTGGCAATGGGCCTACCGCGAACGTTTCGAGAAGGCTGGGCTCACGGCGATACTCGGCTGCGGCTTCGATCCGGGCGTGACCTCTATCTATACCGCCTACGCCGCCAAGCACCACTTCCAGGAAATACAGTATCTGGACATCGTCGACTGCAACGCCGGCGACCACCACAAGGCCTTCGCCACCAACTTCAATCCCGAAATCAACATCCGCGAGATTACGCAGAAGGGACTGTATTGGGAAGACGGCAAATGGGTGGAGACAGAACCGCTGGAGATTCACAAAGACCTGACTTATCCAGAGATTGGGCCACGCGACAGCTACCTGCTACATCATGAGGAAATCGAGTCGCTGGTCATCAACTACCCAACGATTAAGCGGGCACGCTTCTGGATGACCTTTGGTCAGCAGTACCTGAAGCACCTCGAAGTGATTCAGAATATCGGCATGAGCCGTATCGACGAAATCGAATACGAGGCACCCTTGGCCGACGGCACTGGAACAGCGAAGGTGAAAATCGTGCCCCTCCAGTTCCTCAAGGCAGTACTTCCCAATCCGCAAGACCTGGGCGAGAACTACGAAGGCCAGACTTCCATCGGCTGCCGCATCAGAGGTATTGGCAAGGACGGCAAGGAACACACCTACTACGTTTACAACAACTGCTCTCACCGAGCCGCATACGAAGAAACAGGAATGCAGGGTGTCAGCTATACGACCGGCGTGCCCGCCATGATTGGTGCCATGATGTTCCTCACGGGCCAATGGGTGAAGCCTGGAGTTCATAACGTAGAAGAGTTCGACCCAGATCCCTTCATGGAACAACTGAACAAGCAGGGACTGCCCTGGCACGAGCTGCACGATGTGGACCTGGAATTATAATTCCTCAAGTCCCACAAAGGAATAAACCCTAAACAAACGATAACATTAATGGCAAAAACAGAAGAAAAAACCAAGGACGAAAGAGCTGCGCGGTTGGAGGCCTTATTAATGGCCACAAAGAAGATTGAGAAAGATTTCGGAAAGGGAAGCATCATGCGTCTGGGCGCCGAGCCCGCCGACAAAATCGATGTCATCCCCACGGGGAGTATCGGACTGAACCACGCGCTGGGCGTGGGCGGTTATCCCCGTGGACGCATCATCGAGATCTATGGTCCCGAATCGTCTGGTAAGACCACGCTGACCATTCACGCCATCGCAGAAACGCAGAAAGCTGGTGGCATCGCCGCCTTCATTGATGCGGAGCACGCCTTCGACCCCACCTATGCCAAGAAACTGGGTGTGAACCTCGAAGAGTTGTGGATATCGCAGCCCGACAACGGAGAGCAGGCACTGGCCATCGTAGACCAGCTCATTAGCTCCAGCGCCGTGGATCTCGTCGTCATAGACTCCGTAGCAGCTCTCACACCTAAAGCCGAAATCGACGGCGACATGGGTGATAACAAGGTCGGTCTGCAAGCCCGTCTGATGAGTCAGGCCCTGCGCAAACTGACGGCCACCATCTCCAAGACCAAGACCTGCTGCATCTTCATCAACCAGTTGCGCGAGAAAATCGGTGTGATGTTTGGCAATCCCGAGACCACAACTGGCGGCAACGCCCTGAAGTTCTATTCCAGCGTACGCCTGGACATCCGCAAGATTCAGACCCTCAAGGATGGCGACGAGGCTATTGGCAACCAAGTACGTGTTAAGGTCGTCAAGAACAAGGTCGCTCCTCCTTTCCGCAAGGCCGAATTCGAAATCAGCTTCGGCGAAGGCATTTCCAAGGTCGGAGAGATTGTGGATCTTGGCGTGGAATACGATATCATCAAGAAGTCCGGCTCATGGTTCAGCTACAACGACTCTAAGATTGGTCAAGGCCGTGATGTCGTGAAGAAGCTGCTGCGCGACAATCCCGAACTGTGTGAGGAGATTGAGGCAAAAATCGCAGAGGCGCTGGATGCCAAGAAGGACGAAGCATAAGTTCACACAAATGAATGATTGGGGTCTTCTGAGCCCTCCTCTATAAACACTTAGCCCAGGGTCATTGCCCTGGGCTAAGTGTTTTCTGTTGTTGCGAGGCTGTCGCCACGCAAACTATCGGACTACGCGGTGGCCGTTGATGATGTAGATGGATTTCTTCTTTCCCGTTCTGCCATTCACGACTTCACGTCCGCTGAGATCATAGATCTTACCGTTAGCCACCTTGCCTCCCGCGATGTCCCTCACTCCGACGGGCGGGTTGATGGTGAGCGTTCCGTTGACGTACTCGAAGGCGTAGTTCTGCGCCTGTCCTCCACTCACACGAATCTCGTATTCACCCCAGGGACTGTCGGGGGTGGCATCGCATTCAATGACAGGCAGCTGGATCAGCACCTCTGCAGTCTCCTTATTGCGGAAGCCCTTGATTTCGTACTCGAACTGCGGATTCACCTCTCCTATTTCACGGGTGTAGGATTTCGCGGTTACCGTCAGCGGCGCAGGCTTTACAGTATAAGTCCCTGCCACCAGCTGCACATTCGACGTAGTAATGGTTCCTGCCTCTATAACGATAGGATATTCGCCCACCGGCGAGGTCGCCTCGACCTCACAGCTGAGGACAGGTTCTCCGTTAATCGGTGCTCCCGTTACGGAGTAGGTCAGTTTGGTATTGGAGTAACCATAGTTGCGTTCACCGGGGTTGGGAGTCACGGTCGGCACACCAGTGTACTCGGTCTGGGCATAAGCGCTCCATACCTCATGGGTCTCGTAGGCACTAAGCATCGTCTTCGGCACAAAGAGGGTTGCCGACTTTGCCAAGCCGGGAGCGCTGGCGCTGACAGGAGCGTCTTCCGCCAGGAGAGCGATGTACTTCACCTTGCAGCTGGTAAAGGCTCCGTCAGCTATCGTCTTCACATTCTTCGGGAGGTAAATCGAGACCAAGGTCGTTGCGCGGAAGGCTCCCGCAGGAATCTCCGTGAGACCCGTGAAATACTGCAGTTCATCAAAGCTGCTCATCGAGCTGTTGCCCTTGAAGACAGTCGCGATATCCGTTACTGCAGCAGCCTCTTCATAGCTCAGTTCACCGTCATCATCGATGTCCCAGTTAACCACACACAGACGCTTCGCTTCCTTATCTTCAAAGTTGATGAGATGCAGTTTGTCGCGCAAGCCGCGCACGGTTGCTTCCACCTGTTCGGCAGTAGCGGTGATGTTGTCGTAGACGGCCTGCTCAGCCTGGGTGTCTATCGACTGGGCATTAGCCAGCTTAATGAGCCGCTTCAGGTCGGCAATCTCCTCGTCGAGTTGTTCTGCGGCCTTCACGTCGCTGAGGGCAATGAAAGCCCACTGGCAGTTACGCTCGTTGCCTTCATAGGGGATATCCCAATAGGTGCCCCAAGTGATGTCGTCTTCGGCGTCGGTTGCATGATCGTTCTTAATACCCAGGACTTCGCCTTCCACGTAATCCGCCGTGATGGTTGCCGGAGTGGAGAACGTATAGACATTCTCCAATCCTTCTACGGCCGTGAGCTGCCACCAGGAGCTCTTATCGCTCAAACGGCTGGTGGGACCGTCGACGAAGCAGGCCTTGACGCCCGACCCTACTTTGCCATCCGTTGTAGTGCGGAAGAGGATATGGTTGGTATTCGGGGTATCATCGCTGTAGAGATAGTACACACCCTCGCCCATCGAATTCTGTCTGCGGAACTGATAGACATAAGGCTGACTGCCCACAACGGCCTGCGTGCCGTATGCTTCGCCGCCGCAGAGGTACTTGCGCGTACCTATATTATATATATAGCCGTCGGTATTTAGTTGGATGGGCGAGTACTTCGGATAAGTGCGGGTACGAGCTTCAACAATCGTGCCGAACCTCTTCCATACGTTCATGATCTCATAGCGTTCCAGGGTGCCAATAGGCACTTGCAGGGTTAAGGCGCTGAACCGAAGGCCCGTGAAGGCCTTGTTGTCTACGTACACACTCTCCGGTTCAGGATTAGTCATCGTGACTGTACGCAATGACGAACAAGTCTCAAAGGCGTTGGCATTGATGGTGACGACATATTCCGGCAGGGTTATCTCAGTCAGCTTTTTGCAGCCCGAGAAGGCTTGCTTGTCAATCGTGGTCAGAGAAGTAGGCAACTCTACGGTTTCCATTGCCGAGCATCCCATGAAAGCGGTGCTGGGAATGGTCGTCAGATTGACGAAGTACTTGATGATACTGAAGTCCTTCACCTTCGTCAGGCCCTTGAACTTTTCACCTATATTGGTGACCATCTCGGCCTCAGCCATACTGAATTCTCCGTCGCCGTCGATATCCCAGTTCTCAAGACAGATCTCCATCAGCGTCTCCTCGCTGCAGGTGATGATACCCAGTTTCTTGCGCAGGGTACTTTGGGCACGGATGAGGTCATCATACGTGGAATTCAGGTCATCGTAAATCTTTTGCTCGAGGGAGGCATCAATCTTCTGTGCCTTTGCTTTCGCCAGCAGCTCTTCCAGTTTCTCTGCGGCGGGGACTACACCATAGGTCTCCAGATAGTCCACAAACATCCACTGGCAGTCTGCCTCATGACCCTCGTAGGGCACATCAAAATAGGTCGCCATCGTGCTGCTGCCCTCTTCCAGATAGTGGTTCTCGTGGTCGAACTGTATGCCCCAGTAGGCGTTGGCATCATAGTCACTGTAGCCCTCGGGCACCTGGAAGGTATAAACACCTTCAGCCACCTTCTTCACCGTCCAGTAGGCGTTTTCGTTGAGGTTGGCGTTGACCACGGTGTACTTCACGTTTTCACCGAGCTTCGAGTTGTTCGTCTTGCGGCCTGTATATTTGTAAGTGGAGGTAACGTCGGGGCTGTAGATGTAGTAGAGTCCCTGACGCTCGCCCTCACCCTCGTAGATGATGAATCGCATAGGCTCCTCGCTCAGGACATTCTGTATATCGTTGTATTCGCCCTTCGAGAGGTAGCTCTTCTTACCCACATTCCATAGATACACCTCCCGGCCGGGAGTCAGCGCGATGTATTTGTCATCGCCTATGGTGCGGGCGAGATGGATGTTTCCGAACTCCTTCCACTGGTCGGCATTCTCGTAGAACTCACGTGTTCCCTGCAGCGCATTCAAGGTGGCAGAGGCCAGCTTCATGCCGCTGAAGACATTCTGACCGAGCTGGATATTCTGGGGAGTCGTACTCTCCACGGTGAAGTTCAGCAGCTTCGTGCAGTCCGCAAAGGCTTCATCACCCAGACTCTGAACGCCAGCATGGAGGGTGATAGCAGCGAGTGCGGAGCAACCTTTGAACGTGCGGGTCTGGATGGCGGTGATCTTTTCGTTGATGCCGAAAGCCTTCATAGCGCGGCACCCCATGAAAGCTTCTTCGCCCAGCGCCGCCACACCTTCAGGCAGTTCCACGGAGGTCAGCACACGGCAACCGCTGAAGGCGCGCGCTCCCACCTCCTTGATATTCTCCGGCAGCATCAGGCTGGTGAGCGTAGTGCAGCCCGAGAAGGCGTCGTCGGGAATCTTTGTCAGTCCCGTGAAGTTACACAGCTCATTGAACGTCTTGATACTCTGGCCCTGGAAGACCGTGCCAATATCCTTCACGGCAGCTGCCTCATCAAAGCTCAACTCACCGTCGCCGTCCTTATCCCAATTCTCCACACAAAGTTTCTTGACCGTAGCATTCGCAAAAAGCACCGCTTTGTCGCCGAACTCCGCTGGTTCCATATTAATGACGGCTCCAAGACCGGAGCTGTAGCCGAAACCGCCGTTGCCGCCAATACCTTCCTCGCCGGGAGTCAGCTTCGCCAGCAAGTAGTAGCCGTCGGGGCCTCCACCACCCCAACCCCAGTTGATGTGGTAGTAGCGGTTACCGTCGTAGCCGTCGCAGACATAAGCGTGGCCGCCGCCAGACATATAAACCGGCAGACGGTGGGCCACCTGATCATAGATAATGGCATCGAATTCCGTAGCCGAATAGCTGCTGCGCCAGATTGCCCGGCAGTCGTTGCGGTAGCCGAAATACTGGATGCAACCTGTCGGCACGTCGCTGGAGTAAGCTCCCGAACCGCTGTTCGAATAGTCCATCTTCAC
>JAEEGL014810320.1_pt1 | contig 35871 bp, 32 predicted proteins | sample 9134231 | NCBI WGS metagenome assembly JAEEGL01 (sample SAMN16246548, study PRJNA631951) | gut metagenome | biome: gut microbiome; feature: rumen; material: fiber-attached | host: Bos | place: Iran: Karaj | collected 2018-10
AGAAGGCCACCCGCAGGCCCTTGTTCAGGCTCTTCTGGGCGGCGGCGGCGGTCCGGGCATTGGAGTTGGTGGCGATCTTCATGCCGATGAAACCGCTCAGACCGGAGAACAGGCCGCCGGTGAGGAAGGCGAAGGGAACGTACCAGGTCAGCAGCTTCAGGGCGGCCATGACGGCGATGATCACGACCATGCATACGAAGAAGATGCCCACGGTTTTGTACTGGCGGCTGAGAAAAGCGCCGGCGCCCTTGCGCACGTTCTGGGAGATGCGCTTCATGAGGTCGGTGCCTTCTTCCTCGGCGAGAACCTTTTTGGCCTGGATGCCCACGAACGCCAGCGCGATGATGGCGGCGAGGAGACTCACGAGCCAGAGGTTTTCCAGAAGAAATTCCATACTCTCTTTCACTCCTGTTCGTTTTTTTGGTTAGCAGCATCGTGCATTATAGCATATCGTACTGCCGTCCACAAGAAAAAAGATTCACAAAATACGGGAAAAAGGCGAAAAATAGTTATTGATTTTTCCAGCGAAAAACCGTATGATAGGCGCATCTTCAGATTCTATAAATTGGGAGGATAGCGCTGGACACATGAAGGAACGGATTTTTATCGACCAGACGGAGATCGTTGCCGGCGTCACTCTGGGCACACAGGCCACCCGCATGAGCTGGAAGGCCGACGAGCTGCAGGAGATCACCATCATGAAGATGGAGGTCAAGAAGCTGTTCAAGAAGGAAATGCAGGAAATGATCACCATCCGGAAAAAGTCGGAGCCCATGGGAACGCCCATCATCAAGACGAAGGCGGACGACAAATACTGGGAGAGCTACAAGTCCCAGCTGGAGAAGTTCTGCAAGAAAAACCGGGTGAATTTCGTGGACATGACCAAGATGCCCATGCCCGGCGCCCCCCAGGGCTGATCCGTGACCGAAGATCGGAAGCGAAGTAGAAGTAACGGACGCGCGGCAAAACTGCCGCGCGTCCGCTTTTGCCGTCCGCTTATCCCTCCGCGTGCTTTTCGGCGATGCGCACCAGAAGCTCCGCGATCTTCCGCATCTGGGGCACGGAGGCGAATTCGAAGCGCCCGTGGCAGTTGCCGCCCCCGGTGCAGAGGTTGGGGCAGGGGAGCCCCATGTGGGAGAGCATGGCCCCGTCGGTGCCGCCCCGGATGGGGGAGACACGGGGGGTGATTCCCATCTCCAGCATGGCCTCCTTCGCCTTGTCCACGATCTCCATGTGGGGAAGGATGTATTCCTTCATGTTGTAATAGGAATCCCGCAGCTCCGCCTCGCAGGTGCCCGGCCCGTATTTCCCGTTGAGGAAATCCGCCGAGGCCCGGAAGCGGGCTTTCTTTTGCTCGAATTTCTCCCTGTCGTGGTCCCGGATGATATAGACGGCCACGGCCTTCTCCACGTCGCCGTTCAGGTCGCAGAGGTGGTAGAAGCCCTCGTAGCCCTCCGTGTACATGGGGTTCTCGAAGACCGGCAGCAGGGACTGGAACTCCATGGCCACCAGCAGGGCGTTCAGCATGGTGTTTTTCGCGCTGCCGGGGTGGATGCTGCGGCCGTGCACGGTCAGTACGGCGGAGGCTGCGTTGAAGTTTTCATACTCCATGCCGCCCAGGGGCCCGCCGTCCACCGTATAGCCGAAATCGGCGCCGAAGCGCCTCAGGTCGATCCCGGAGGTCCCGGCGCCCACCTCCTCGTCCGGGGTGAAGCAGATGCAGATCCGCCCGTGCCGGATTTCCGGATGGGCCAGCAGGTATTCCGCCATGGCCATGATCTCCGCCACGCCCGCCTTGTCGTCAGCCCCCAGGAGGGTGCTGCCGTCCGTCACCACCAGTTCCTCGCCGACAAAGGCCTTCATGAAGGGGAAATCCCGCAGGCTCAGCACGTATTTCCCGTCGCCCCCCAGGTCCACGTCCTCCCCGGTGAAGGTGACGACCCTGGGCTTCACGTTCTCCCCGCTGACGGCGGGGGAGGTGTCCATGTGGGCCATGAAGCCCACCGTCGGCGCGGTCTTCCCCTCCGGCAGATTGGCGGGGAGTTCCGCGTAAACGTAGCAGAGCTTCTCGTCCAGGCTCACCCCGGAGGCCCCCATGTCCCGGAGCTCCCGGGCCAGGAGCCGGGCCAGGTCGAATTGCTTTGCCGTGCTGGGATGCTGTCCGTTCTCGGCGGACTGGGTGTCGATCTTCACATACCGCAGAAAGCGGTCCAATACGTCTTCCATTGTCGTCCTCCTGACCGTCTCACTCAGAGTTGTGATACCATTATTTCCGCCTTTCCCGCCTTTGTCAAGGGGCGGTTGACTTCGACGGGAGAAAGCTCTATGATACTTGTAATCTGAGTGATCGGGAGGCAGGCATGGAACGGACAACGGAAGAACTGACCGGGCTTCTCCGGAGCCTGGTCGCAAAAATGAAAGCCTATCAGCACGCCCAGACGGTCATGTATTTCGACGCCGCCACCGTCGCCCCGCCGGGGAGCGCGGAGGACCGGGGAAAGACGCTGGCGGTCTTCTCCGAGGTGACCTACGGGCTGCAGACCGGGGAAGAGACCGGAAAGCTCCTTTCCGCCCTGAGGGAGCGGACGGAGGAGCTGGACCCCGTCACCTGCCGGGAGGTATCCGAGCTTTGGCGGGACTACGAGCGCACGAAGAAGATCCCCATGGAGGAGTACGTTGCCTATCAGGTCCTGCTCAACGAGGCGGACGCCGTGTGGCACAAAGCCAAGACGGAGAGCGACTGGCCCGCCTTCGAGCCCTATATGGAGAAGATCGTGGCCTTCAACCGGAAGCTGGCGGGCTGGCTGGCCCCGGAGAAGAAGCCCTACGACGCCCTGCTGGACGAGTATGAACGGGGCCTCACCATGGAAAAGTGCGACGCCTTCTTCGCCGTGCTGCGGGAGCGCCTGGTGCCCCTCATCCGGCAGATCGCGGAAAAGGGGAAGCAGCCGGAGGACATCTTCGCCGGGAAGGACTTTCCCGTGGAGCAGCAGCGGAAGCTGTCCGACTGGCTCATGGCGGCCATCGGCATCGACAGGGAATACTGCGCCATCGGGGAGACGGAGCACCCCTTTACCGACGGCAGCTCCAAGCACGACGTGCGCATCACCACTCATTATTATGTAAACGACCCGCTCTCCAGCCTCTTCAGCGTGGTGCACGAGGGAGGGCACGCCCTGTACGAGCTGCACGTGGCCGACGGGCTGCAGGATACCGTGCTGGCCGGGGGCGTTTCCATGGGCATCCACGAGAGCCAGAGCCGCTTTTTTGAGAATATCATCGGCCGCAGCCGGGGCTTTATCCGCAACCTGCTGCCGGAGCTGCGGGAGCTTTTCCCGGCGCAGATGGCGGGCGTCACGGAGGAAGACCTCTACCGGGCGGCCAACGTGGCCCGACCCAGCCTCATCCGCACGGAGGCCGACGAGCTCACCTACAGCCTCCACGTCATGCTCCGCTACGAGCTGGAAAAGCAGCTGATGGACGGGAGCCTGGCGGTGGCCGACCTTCCCGCGGCCTGGAACGCCAAGGTGAAGGAATACCTGGGCCTGGACGTGCCGGACGACCGGAGCGGCGTCCTCCAGGACAGCCACTGGTCCGGCGGCGCCATCGGCTATTTTCCCTCCTACGCCCTGGGCTCCGCCTACGGGGCGCAGCTGCTGGCGAAGATGAAGGAGAGCATGGACGTGGACGCGGTCGTCGCCTCCGGGGACCTGACGCCCGTGCTGGACTGGCTCACGGAGCGGATCTGGAGCAAGGGCAGCCTTTACGATCCCCAGGTGATCTTCGAGCAGGCGGCAGAGGCTCCCTTCGATCCGACGTACTATACGGATTACCTCATCGGGAAGTATTCCGCCCTCTATTCCCTGTGACGCGGCTTTCGGGAGGTCGAATCGTGAAAAAGCTGTGCTTCTTCCTTCTGGCGCTCCTGCTCCTGGCGGGCTGCGCCGGAAAACCCGCCGCGCCGTCCGCCCCGGAGACCCCCGGGGCCCCCGCGACGGCCGCGCCGAAACCTGCGGAGCCGGCGGAGACGCCCGCCGCCGAAGGACTGGGCGGGGCCTTCATGGCCGCCTCTCTCTCCAACCTGGGGGCGGAGGAGGTCTCTCTGGGCGAACTCATCGGCGGCAACAGGCTGACGCTGATCAACATCTGGGCGACCTTCTGCGGCCCCTGCATCCGGGAGATGCCCGACCTGGGCGACCTGGCCCGGGAGTATGCGGACCGGGGCTTCGGCATCGTGGGGCTGACCTGCGACGTGCTGGACGGCAAAGGCCGGGTACAGCAGAGCGTCGTGGCGGACGCCCTGTCGATCCTTGCCGATACCGGGGCGGACTACCCGGTGCTGATCATGAGCCCGGAGCTGATCGAGGAGAGCGGCGTCCAGTATATCCCCACGTCCTATTTCGTGGACGAAAACGGAAACATTCTGGAAGGTCCGCTGGTGGGCAGCATGAGCCGGGACGACTGGACGGCCCTGATCGAAACGTACCTGGCGGCAGGGGAATGAAGACAAGGAGCGAAGGGTGAAAAGACGGATTCCGACGAGCGTGACGCTGCTTCTCCTGGGGCTGGCCGCCCTGTGCTGCCTGTTCGGCACGCTGCGGGGAGAAGGGGAGACCGTGCGCGCAAAGGCCGCCGCGGTCTGCCTGGAGTGCATCGGGATCGGCTGAGATGAAGCGAAAGAGCCATGCCGCCCTGCGGAAGGCGGTGCAGGCTGTTTGGGGCCTCCTCACCAACGCCCATCTCAGCGGCTTCGTGAAGGGCACGATCTATCAGGGACCTCTGAAGCGCTTCTGCGTCCCGGGGATGAACTGCTATTCCTGCCCCGGGGCCCTGGGCGCCTGCCCCATCGGGGCCATGCAGGCCCTGTTCACCGGGCGCAGGCGGCGCTTCGCCTTCTCCGTGGTCGGCTATCTGGCCGCCGTCGGGCTGCTGGCGGGACGCTTCGTCTGCGGCTGGCTCTGCCTCTTCGGGCTGCTGCAGGAGCTGCTGTACAAGATCCCGACGCCCAAGCTGAAGGTGCCGGAAAAGGCCGACCGGGTCCTGCGCCTGCTGAAATACGGGGTGCTGCTGATCCTGGTCTTCGCCCTGCCCTTTTTCTGGCGCGGCGAGGGCGGCGCAGGGGAGCCGTTCTTCTGCAAATACCTCTGTCCGGTGGGGACCCTGGAGGCCGGAGCGCCCCTGGTGCTGCTGCGCGGGGAGCTGCGGGCGGCCGTGGGCCTGCTCTTTCGCTGGAAGCTCCTTTGGCTGGCGCTGATCCTTCTTTCCTCCGTGTTCGTCTACCGGCCCTTCTGCAAATATCTCTGCCCTCTGGGGGCGTTCTACAGCCTCTTTCAGAAAATAAGCCTCCTGCGCCTGTCTCTGGACGGGGAAAAATGCGTAAGCTGCGGGAAATGCGAGCGGACCTGCCCCATGGATGTGCGCGTCACGGCCGACCCCAACAGCGCCGAGTGCATCCGCTGCGGGGCCTGCGTCCGCAGCTGCCCTGCCGGCGCACTGCATTTTTCCGGGGGCAGATGGAAGCTCGACGGGGGAGCGTCCCCCTCCCGGAAGAAGCCGGAATGACGTGATAATGAACCGCCCGCCGCGGACCTTGCGATCCGCGGCGGGCGATTTTTCTTCATCCGAAGATCTCCCGAAGGATCCGGTCCCCCTCTTTCGTCACGCCGGAAAAGTCGATGCAGGGCCCGGCCGCCTCCTCCAGGGCGTCGTGGGCCTCCTTTGCCGAAGCCAGCTCTTCCAGGGCCGCGGAAAGGAGGGCGTCCCGCAGACGGAGAAGCTCCTTCCTCCGCGCCCGCTCCTCCTCCGGCGGTTCCGGCCCCAGCCGGTCCAGGCGGATGCGCCGGTCCCCCTCCCCGGAGGTGAGGCCGAGCCCCGCCTCCGGCAGCAGCAGGTGAGCGATGCGCTCCGGCTCCAGCGGGTCCGGGCAGAGGACGGGGGAAAGCCCGCGCCGCAGGGCTTCCTCCAGCACCGTCCGCAGAAAGAGATCCGCCCGCGCCCCGTCCCCCCGGAGGGAGATCAGCCGGGGCGCCAGGGCCCGCCGTGTTTCCGCCAGGCTGAGGACGCCCCGGCAGGTGACGGCGTCGGTGAAAAAGCGAAGGACCCTGCCGGAGCCGTCCCCTTTCGGGAGGTTCCTCCGGGCGAAGGCGAGGGCCCGGCCGGTCACGGCCTCCCGGCTTTCCTCCGGGAAGGGGAGAGCGGCCGCGGCGCTCCCGGCGGCGGCGAGCAGGCGGTAGGCCCTGCGGTAATGCTCCCGGCAGGCTGCCTCCCAACGGCCGAGGCCCTCCGCCGGGCGGGTATAGAAGCGGCTGAGATCCAGGTAAAAGCCCCTTTCTCCCGTCAGCTCCGGCTCCAGCGCGTGGGGGGAAGTGCCGTCGAACAGGGCGAGGCCCCGTTCCGGCAGGCAGACCCCGTCCAAAGAGGCAGGATCTCCCGAGCAGAGGACGCGGATCACCGCCTCGCCCTCTTCTGCCGCCCGGTCGGCAACGCGCTTCATCAGGCCGGATTTCCCGCAGCCCGCGCTGCCCTTGAGGATCCACAGACGGCCGGGCGCCAGCCCTTCGATATATTCCTCATACAGGGAGCGGAAGCCCTCCGCGGAGTTGGCTCCCAGAAATACGGAGATATCCTTCATATCGCACCTCAACGATCATATTCTTACCCACAATATGCGCTTCGTCTCCTTCGGGTGTACGCCCGCCCCTCCCGGGGCTGCCGGGCCGTTTCGGGAACGGGCAAAACAGGCGATTCAGGCTTGTATAATGCTGCGGATTACTATATAATAACTTGTCATATTACAGATTTGCAGAAGTGCGGCGCATCCCGGGAAAGGGGCCTCGCCTCTGCGCAAAGAGGAGTTGAACAGCCCTTGAAGGGGATCGTACTCGCGGGAGGCAGCGGCACCCGCCTCTACCCGCTCACCAGGGTGACCAGCAAGCAGCTGCTGCCGGTCTATGACAAGCCGATGGTGTTCTATCCCATCTCCACCCTGATGCTGGCCGACATCCGGGATATCCTCATCATCTCCACGCCCACGGACCTGCCCAATTTCCAGCGTCTGCTGGGGGACGGGAGCCGCTACGGTCTCCGCCTGTCCTACAAGGTGCAGCCCTCCCCGGACGGGCTGGCCCAGGCCTTCACCCTGGGGGAGGCGTTCATCGGGGACGACCCGGCCGCCATGGTCCTGGGGGACAACATCTTCTACGGCAACGGCCTCAGCCGCCTGCTGCTGGAAGCAAAAGAGAACGCCGAAAACGGCCGGGCGACCATCTTCGGCTATTACGTGACGGATCCGGAGCGCTTCGGCATCGTGGAATTCGACGAGAGCGGCCGGGTGATCTCCGTGGAGGAGAAGCCGAAGCAGCCCAAGAGCAACTACTGCATCACCGGCCTCTATTTCTATCCCAAGGGCGTGAGCGCCCTTGCCGGGCAGGTGCGGCCTTCGGCCCGGGGCGAGCTGGAGATCACGACCCTGAACGATATGTACCTGCAGCGGGGCCTGCTGGACGTGCGCCTCCTGGGCCGGGGCTACGCCTGGCTGGACACGGGCACCATGGATTCCCTGCTGGAGGCCTCCGAATTCGTTCGCACCATCGAAACCCGGCAGAGCTCCCAGATCGCCGCCCTGGAGGAGATCGCCTTCGTCCGGGGCTGGATCGACGAAAGGACCCTGCGGGAGGCTGCCGAGAGCTACGGAAAGTCCCCCTACGGCCGGCATCTGCGGAACGTGGCGGACGGAAAGCTGAGGTATTGAATATGACCAGCGGCAATTTCACCTTTACGGAGACGGAGCTTTCCGGGGTTTATATCATCGACGTGCGCGCCTTCGGCGACGAGCGGGGCTATTTCATGGAGACCTACAAGGCCTCCGATTTCGAGGCGGCGGGACTGCGCTATGCCTTCGTGCAGGATAACCAGTCCTCCTCCCGCAGGGGCGTGCTCCGGGGCCTCCATTTTCAGAAGGCCCATCCCCAGGCAAAGCTGGTGCGGGTGCTGCGGGGCGAGGTGTTCGACGTGGCTGTGGACCTGCGCCGGGGCAGCGGGACCTACGGGAAATGGACGGGGGTCCTGCTCAGCGGGGAAAACCGGCGGCAGCTGATGATCCCCCGGGGCTTCGCCCACGGCTTCCTGGTGCTCAGCGAAACGGCGGAATTTGCCTATAAGTGCGACGAGCTCTATCATCCGGAGGACGAGGGCGGCATCCTGTGGAACGATCCGGATATCGCCGTGGCCTGGCCGGAGGCCGGGGAGCTCCTCCTCAGCGAGAAGGACCGGCGAAACCCCACCCTCGCCGCGTCCGGCATGGCCTTCGATCTGTAAAGGAGACGGGAAATGACGATTCTTGTGACCGGCGGCGCCGGCTTTATCGGCGCGAATTTCATATTCTATCTTCTGGAAAAGCACCCGGAGGACCGGGTCGTCTGTCTGGACAAGCTCACCTACGCGGGCAATCTCTCCACCCTGAAGGGGGTCATGGACGCCCCCGCCTTCCGCTTCGTGCGTGGGGATATCTGCGACCGGGAGGCGGTGTTCCGCCTGTTTGAGGAGGAGAAGCCGGAGATCGCGGTGAATTTCGCCGCCGAGAGCCACGTGGACCGCAGCATAGAGGATCCCGGCGTGTTCCTGCAGACCAACATCCTGGGGACCGCTGTGCTCATGGACGCCTGCCGGAAATACGGCGTCGGACGCTTTCATCAGGTGTCCACGGACGAGGTGTACGGGGACCTTCCCCTGGACCGACCGGACCTCTTCTTCACGGAGGAAACGCCCATCCACACCAGCTCCCCCTATTCCAGCTCCAAGGCTTCGGCGGACCTGCTGGCCCTTGCCTACCACCGCACCTACGGCCTGCCCGTGAGCATCTCCCGCTGCTCCAACAACTACGGCCCCTATCACTTCCCGGAGAAGCTCATCCCCCTGATGATCGTCAACTGCCTCCACGACAAGCCGCTGCCGGTCTACGGGGAGGGGATCAACGTGCGGGACTGGCTCTACGTGGAAGACCACTGCCGGGCCATCGACCTCATCATCCGCCGGGGAAGGGCGGGGGAGGTGTACAACGTGGGCGGCCACAACGAGATGCGCAACATCGACATCGTGAAGCTCATCTGCCGGGAGCTGGGAAAGCCCGAGAGCCTCATCACCCACGTGACCGACCGGAAGGGCCACGATATGCGCTACGCCATCGATCCCGCCAAGATCCACCGGGAGCTGGGCTGGCTGCCGGAGACGAAATTCGAGGACGGCATCAGAAAGACCATCCGCTGGTATCTGGAAAACCGGGAATGGTGGGAGGAGATCATCTCCGGGGAATACCGGCAGTATTACGAGAAAATGTATGGGAACCGCTGAGCCCCGGGTCTCCATCCTCCTGGCGGTCTATCATCCCCGGATGGACTGGCTCCGGCTGCAGCTGGATTCCCTCAACGCCCAGACCTGGCCGAACCTGGAGCTCCTCATCTGCGACGACGGGCCGGACGAGCCGGTGGACGAGGCCGTCTTCCGGGAGCACGTCACCGCCTTCCCCTGGCGTCTCCTGCGAAACGAAGAGAACCTGGGCTCCAACCGGACCTTCGAGAAGCTGACCCTGCTGGCGGAGGGGGACTATCTCTGCTACTGCGATCAGGACGATATCTGGCTGCCGGGGAAGACGGCGCGGCTGCTGGAAACGCTGCGCGCGGAGAAGGCGGGGCTGGTTTGCTCGGACATGTATATCATCGACGGGGCGGGGAAGCGGATCGCCGACAGCATCACGAAGATCCGGCGGCACCACATCTTCCGCAGCGGCACGGGGCTGACGGATACCCTCTGGTATTCCAATTTCGCCTCCGGCTGCGCCCTCCTGGCGGACGCCGCCCTGGCGAAGGCCGCCGTGCCCTTCAACCCCCATATGTACTACGACCATTACGTCACCCTCTTCGCCGCCAATGCCGGGAGGGTGATCTCCCTGCGGGAGCCCCTCCTTTACCACCGGGAGCACGGCGGGAACCAGAGCAGCACCCTCCAAGGCGTGCACGACCGGGAGAGCTATTACCGCATCCGGGTGGAGACCCCGTTGAAGGCGGTGTGCTGGCTCTGCGAGCGTTTCCCCGCGGACGAAAAGCTGCGGGAGACGCTGGAGCAGGGAAAGGAATGGCTGGAGGCCCGGCTGGCCTATGGGAAGGGGGAGCGGAAGCGCCGGGGGACCGTCTGGGAATACCGGCGGTTTTCCCCCATGGCGTCCCTCTTCGAGCTCCTCCTGCCGTATATGCCCGCGCCCCTGATGAAGCTCAGCTTCTGGCTCAGCAGAAAGAACCTGATTTAGAGAAGGGAGAGTTCCCCATGAAGATCCTGGTGACCGGCGTCAACGGCCAGCTGGGCCACGACGTGATGAACGAGCTTGCCCGCCGGGGGCAGACGGCCCTCGGCAGCGATATCACCCCGGCCTACGCCGGTGTTTCGGACGGAAGCAGCGTGATGACTCTGCCCTACCGGCCCATGGACATCACGGACCCGGCGCAGGTGCGCGCCCTGCTGACGGCGGAGAAGCCGGAGGCGGTGATCCACTGCGCGGCCTGGACCAACGTGGACGGGGCCGAGGATCCCGCAAACGCAGGGAAGGTCATGGCCATCAACGCCGGAGGCACCCGGAACATCGCGGAAGTCTGCCGGGAGCTGGACTGCGCCATGATGTATATCAGCACGGATTACGTGTTCGACGGGCAGGGAACGGAGCCCTGGCAGCCCGACTGCCGGGATTATAAGCCCCTGAACGTCTACGGACAGAGCAAGCTGGAGGGGGAGAAGGCCGTCTCCGGTCTGCTGGAAAAATATTACATCGTCCGCATAGCCTGGGTTTTCGGCCTCAGCGGGAAAAACTTCATCCGCACGATGCTGAAGGCAGGGAGCAGCCGGGATTCCGTCCGGGTGGTGACCGACCAGATCGGCACCCCCACCTACACCTTCGATCTGGCCCGCCTCCTCAGCGACATGATCGAAACGGAGAAATACGGCTATTACCACGCCACCAACGAGGGCGGCTTCATCAGCTGGTACGATTTCACCTGCGAGATCTACCGGCAGGCGGGGCTGAAAACCGCGGTCGTCCCGGTCACCACGGCGGAATACGGGGCCAGCGTGGCCGCCAGGCCCTTCAACAGCCGCCTGGACAAGTCGAAGCTGCGCGCTGCGGGCTTCACCCCGCTGCCGGACTGGCGGGACGCGGTGGCGCGTTATCTGAAGGAAATCGAAGGGGAATGGAGGTAAGGCCATGCGCAGATTCTGGGAGGACGTGATCCGGCCCTGCTTCCTGGCCGCCGGAGTGCGGAGGATTGTGGAGATCGGAAGCGACCGGGGAGAGAACACCGTCAAGCTGGTGCGCTACGCGGCGGAGCACGAGGGCTTCGTCTGGTCCGTGGACCCCGCGCCCAGCTTCGATTACGCCGGGACGCTGAAGGGGCAGGAGGCGTATTATTCCTTCCTGAAGACCACCTCCGTCAACGCGCTGCCCAGGCTCCGGGACTACGACGCCATCCTCATCGACGGGGATCACAACTGGTACACCGTCTATACCGAGCTGCAGCTGGTGCTGAAGAATACGGAGCGCTTCCCCCTGGTGTTTTTCCACGACGTGAGCTGGCCCTACGACCGGCGGGACCTCTACTACGATCCCGACACCATCCCGCCCGCCTGGCTGAACGCCTATAAGATCAGCGGCATCGACCCGGAGACCGACGAGCTGTCGGACAGGGGCTTCAATCATAAGCTCCGCAATTCCGTCAGCTATACGAACTACCGCTGCGGCGTACTGACGGCGGTGGAGGATTTCATGGCGGAGCGGGAGGGCCGCTTTTTCTTCACCATGATCCCCATCATGTCCGGTCTGGGCATCCTGCTGGACCGGGAACAGGAATACCCGGAGGCCCTCCTGCGGGAGGTCGCCGGGCTGACCCCCTCGGAGCCCCTGGCCCGGCTGATGCGCTTTTCGGACAAGTGGTTCGCCAGGACCCACAGCCGCATGGAGCTTTTGACGGACGCCCTGGAGGAGAGCAGAAAAAAAGCCGCCGCGGCGGACGAAGAGGCAGGCGAGGTCCGCGCCGCGAACAAAAGCCTGCGGGATGCGCTGGAGGAGCGGGAGCGGCAGCTGACCGAGGCCCGGACCGAAACGGAAGCGCTGTCCGGCAGGGCCGGCGCCCTGGAGTCGGAGCTGACGGAGCTCCGCCGGGAGCTGGAGACTGCGCGGGTCTCGGAGAAAAAGCTCGGCGAAGCGGAGGCCGCGCTGGACCGCCTCCGTCAGGAGGAAACGCAGCTTCGGGAGGAGCTGAACGCTTCTCAGCTCCTGGCCCGGCGTCTGGACGGCAAGCTGGCGGAGGCCGCCAGGGAAGCTGCCGACGCGGGGAACGAACGGGCGCGCCTGGGCGAAGAGCTGAGCGCCCTCCGCGGCCGTCTGAAGGCGGAGGGAGAGAAGCTGTCCGCCGCGGAGGAGCGTCTGCTGGCCGGTCAGCGGCAGCTCGTCCGGCAGCGGGAGCTCGCGGAGGAAAACGCGGAGGCCGCCCGGATCCATCTCAATTCCGTGAGCTACCGGATCGGCACGGCCTTCATCGCCGCGGCCCATTCCCCCAGGGGGTTCTTCCGCCTCCCGGGAGAGCTGCTCCGCCTCTATCGGGAGGGCCGGAAGCAGGAAAAGGCCCGGGCGGAGGCCCTGGCCGCGCCGCCGCCCCCCGTCCGGGAGGCGGAGAAAAAGGACGCGCCTTCCCGGCCGAAGGCCGCGCCCGCTCCGGCGAAGGCCCCGGCAAGACCCGCCGCACCGAAGGCGGAAGCAAAGCCGGAGCCCTCCCGGTATTCGGAGGGCGACCTGCGCACTCTGCACGGGGCCCGGGTGCGCGCCTGGGAGGGGGAAACGCGGCCGCTGGTGTCGGTGATCGTGCTCAACCGCGACGGGCTCAGCCATCTTCGGCGGCTCACGGCTTCCCTGCGGACCGCGCGGTTTTACGGCAACTATGAGCTGATCGTCGTGGACAACGGCTCCGGCGACGGCTCCTGCGATTTCCTGCGGGAGCAGAAGGACCTCCCCCTTCGCCTCATCGAGAACGGGGAAAACCGTTCCTTCTCCGAAGCCAACAACCAGGGCGCGCGGGAGGCCTCCGGCGAATACCTCCTGTTCCTGAACAACGACATAGAGGTGACGGACGGCTGGCTGGACGAGCTGCTGGCCGTCGCCGCCGCGCATGAAAACGCCGGCGCCGTCGGCGCGAAGCTGATCTATCCCGCCGGGATCGGCGGGCTCAACGCCGGAAAGGACCTGCTGATCCAGCACCGGGGCGTCGGCTTCCGGGAGGACGGCTTCGAGGGAGAGCCCTTCATCCGGCCGTTCAACCTGGGCAACGGCGAGCAGGCCTGGCCGGACGACGGGGAGGCGCGCCGGATAGCGGCGGTGACCGCCGCCGTGCTGCTGGTATCCCGCGGCGCCTTCGACGCCGTGGGCGGCTTCGACGAGGGGTACGTCTACGGCTATGAGGACGTGGACCTCTGCCTGAAGCTGCACCGGCGGGGCTATGAGAATTACTATACCCCCCGCGCCATGCTCTTCCACCATGAATTCGGCAGCCAGACAAAAGACAGCAGCGAGGCCGTGGCCGCCCGGCGGCGGGGGAACATCCGCCGCTTCCGGGAGACCTGGGGCGCTTATCTGGAACGGGAACTGAAGCTGGACCGCATCTCCGGGCAGCGGCTCTTTTCTCCCCGTGCCCTCACCTTTGCCTTCGCCGTGACGGAGGCGGGGGAGAATGTCTCCGCGGGGGACTATTTCACCGCCATGGAGCTGGCGGAGTCCCTTCAGAAGCTGGGCCACAGCGTCAGATACCTCTGCCGCCGGGGGGAGGCGGACTGGTACGACGTGGGGGAGGACACGGACGTGCTGGTGTCCATGCTGGACGCCTACGATCTCGGCAAGACCTATCGCTGTTCCCCCGGCCTCGTCACGGTGGCCTGGGCCCGCAACTGGTTCGATCGCTGGGCGGCGAACCCCTCCATCGATCGGTATTCCCTCGTGCTGGCCTCCAGCGAGACGGCCTGCAGCTGGCTCTCCCGGGCCACCGGCCGCAGCGTCGGCCTCTTTCCCATCGCCGCCAACGCCCGCCGCTTTTTGGACGCGGCGGCCGCGGAGGAGACGGAGGAGGAACGGGCGCGCTTCGGCTGCGACTATGTGTTTACCGGCAGCTACTGGAACGATCCCCGGGAGATCATGGATATCCTGGATCCGAAGGCCGTGCCCTACCGCTTCCGGGTGTTCGGCAAGAACTGGGAGCAGGTGCCCCGCTTCGCGCCCTACACGGGCGGCTTCGTAAACTACGGCGAGATCCCGCTGGTGTACAAGTATACGAAGCTGGTGGTGGACGACGCGAACCGCGTCACGATCCAGTACGGCGCGGTGAACAGCCGCGTGTACGACGCTCTGGCGGCCGGGCGGCTGGTGCTCACCAACGGAGCCAAGGGGGCGGAGGAGACCTTCCGGGGGCTGCTCCCCGTCTTCCGCACCGCGGAGGAATTCCGGAAGAAGCTGCGCTACTATATGGAGCACCCCGACGAGCGGGAGGAGCTCACGAAAAAGCTGCAGAAATTCGTGCTGGAGCACCACACCTACGATATCCGCGCCCGCTCCCTGCTGGAAAAGCTGGCCCGGCTGGCCGATCCCGACGGGGACCGGATCGCCGTCATGATCCCCGTCCCCCGTTGGAGCGAAGCCAATTCCTGGGGCGACTACCATTTTGCCCAGGCCCTGAAAAAGTGCTTCGAGGAGAGCGGCAGACCCACGGAGCTGCGCATCCTCCCGGAGTGGGACGAGCCCTTCGGCGGCGGCACGGTGATCGTGCTGCGGGGCCTGAGCGTCTACCGACCGAAGCTGCAGCACCGCAACCTCATGTGGAACATCTCCCACCCGGACGATGTGACGCCGGAGGAATACGAGGGCTACGACGGGGTCTTCGTGGCCTCGGCTGCCTGGGCGGAGCACCTGAAGCCGCTCCTGCGGGTGCCGGTGCGGCCCCTCCTGCAGTGCACCGATCCCGCGGTCTTCAACGGGCCCGCCTACGGAGAAGGCGGGGAAAAGCGCTATGAGCTGCTCTTCGTGGGCAATTCCAGAAAGGTCTTCCGCCGCATCCTCCGGGACCTCATCCCCACGCCCTACGACCTCTCCGTATACGGCACGAACTGGCACGGGCTGATCGACGAAAAGTATATCAAGGGGGAGTATCTGCCCAACGAGACCCTGGGGCGGGACTACCGGGACGCGGCCATCCTCCTGAACGACCATTGGGAGGACATGAGGCAGAAGGGCTTTATCTCCAACCGCATTTTCGACGCCCTCTCCGCCGGCGCCTTCGTGATCTCCGATGAGATCGAGGGCTTGGAGGACGTGCTGGCGGGCTGCGTCGTCACCTATAAGGACAGGGAGGATCTGGCTGAGAAGGTGCGCTTTTATATGGAGCATCCCGCCGAGCGGGAGAAGATCGCCGCCCGGGGCATGGCCCTGGTGCGGGAGAAGCATACCTTCCGCGCCCGGGCGGACGAGCTGCTCCGCTTCCTAGAGGAGCGGCGGAGATCGCTGCCGCCCGCGGAGAAAGACGGGGAGCGGGCCTGAGCCCGGAGGGGAGAGAGCATGGTTTTTTCATCCGCCGTATTCCTCTTCGCCTTCCTGCCGCTGACGCTGATCGCCTATTATCTGCTGGACCGGCGCTTCCGCAACGTGTTCCTGCTCATTATGTCCCTCGTCTTCTACGGCTGGGGCGGGCCGAGGTATCTCCTACTGCTGGGCCTCTCCATTGCGGTCAACTACCTTCTGGCCCTGTGGGTAGCAGGTGAGAAGCGCGCTGCGCCGGACATTGAAAAGGCGGGACGCTTTCCCGTCGTCCTGGCGGTGGTTTTCAACCTGGCGGTATTTTTCGTCTTCAAGTATCTCAATTTCACCGTGGCCAACGCCAACGCCCTGCTGCTCCGGCTGGGACTGGGGGAGAGCCTCCTGAAGCAGACCGCGATCGTGCTGCCCATCGGCATCTCCTTCTTCACCTTCCAGGCCATGAGCTACGTATTCGACGTGTACCGGGGCCGGGGCGAGGTGCAGCGCAATCCCCTGAACGTGGGACTGTATATCGCCTTCTTCCCCCAGCTCATCGCGGGACCCATCGTCCGCTACCAGACGGTGGCGGAGGAGATCCGCACCCGGCGGGAGAGCCTGGCGGATTTCAGCGCCGGTCTGGAGCGCTTCATCCTCGGCCTCGCCAAAAAGGTGATCCTGGCGAACACCGCGGCGAGCCTGGCGGACCAGGCCTTCGACGCCGCTGGTCCCATTCCGGCGCTGCTGGCCTGGCTGGGGGCCCTCGCCTACACCCTGCAGATCTACTTCGATTTCTCCGGCTATTCGGACATGGCCATCGGCCTGGGCCGGATGTTCGGCTTCCACTTCGACGAAAACTTCGATTACCCCTATGCCTCCGCCACCGTGACGGAATTCTGGCGCCGCTGGCATATCTCCCTGGGCTCCTGGTTCCGGGACTACGTTTATTTCCCCCTGGGCGGCTCCCGGGTGTCCCGGGGAAAGCTGGTGCGAAACCTCCTGGCCGTCTGGCTCCTCACCGGCGTCTGGCACGGGGCCAACTGGACCTTCATCCTCTGGGGCCTGCTGTATTTCCTGCTCCTTACGGCGGAAAAGCTGCTGGACCTCCCCAAAAAGCTGCCGGGGAAGCCGGCGGCCGCGGCTGTATACCGGGTGTTCACCCTGCTCTGCGTGGTGCTGGGCTGGGTCCTCTTCCGGGCCGAGAACCTGGGCGGCGCTGCGGCCTATCTCCGGAGCATGCTGGGCCTGGGCGGCGCGGGCCTTGCCGATGGGCAGTCCCTCTATCTCCTGCGGCAATACTGGCGCGTCCTCCTGCTGGGGGCGCTGCTCTCCCTGCCCCTGCTCCGCAGCCTCCTGGCCGCCCTGCGGAAGCGGCTGCCCGGCGAGGCGGTCTGGGACGCGCTGAAGAAGCTGGCGCTGCTGGCGCTGGCGGCCCTGGCCGTCGCCTTCACCGTCTCCAATTCCTTCAATCCCTTCATTTATTTCAATTTCTGAGAAAGGAGCCGTCATGGGTAAGGGAAAAGCCGTCCGCAGCGTCGTTTTCATCCTGCTCTTCGCCGCGCTCCTTCTGGTGCCGGTATTCACCTTCAACCGGGAGACCGGCGTGGTCTCTACGGCGGAAAACCGGGTCCTGGCGGATTTCCCCGCCCTGCGGGACGCCTCCGGAAAGCTGCGGGGGGAGGCCCTCGCCGGCATCAACGACTGGCTCAGCGACCATATCGGACTTCGGGACGTTTTCCTGGACGCCTACGTGGGGGTGAAATACCGGCTGCTGGGCGTCGCCACCACGGACCGGGTGCATCTGGGAAAAAAGGGCTGGGTCTTCCTCACGGCCAATCAGAATATCGAGATCGGCACGGGGAGCGAGCTGCTCGGCGAGGAGGAGCTCCGGCGCATCGCCGAAAGGCAGCAGACCCTGGCCGGGGAATACGCGGCGCAGGGCGTCTCCTACGTGCTGCTGCTCACGCCCTCCAAGGCCTCCGTCTATCCGGAATACCTTTCCGTGGGCGGCGGGGAAACGGGATACACCGTGTGCGATCAGCTGACGGAATACCTGCGGGCCAACACGGACGTGGCGGTGATCAACGCGAAGGAGGGCCTACTGGCAGCGAAGGAAAGCGGCCAGCTGTACTATAAGACGGATACGCACTGGACCCAGTACGGTTCCTTCGTTGCCTGCCGTCAGATCCTGGAGGAGCTGGCGGCGCGGGGCGTCGTTTCTGACGGGCGGCTGCCGGAAATCTCCTTTTCTCCGCAGGAATACCGGGGCGATCTCTACGACATGATCGGCGCCGCCCGCCTCCTGCCGCCGGAGACGGCCCCCTTCGCTGAGACCTGGGACAGCGCCGTCCGGGAGCTGTCCTCCGGGGCGGAATACGAAAGCCTGAAGTCCGTCTGCGAACCCTACGAGACGACCACGACCCTGCCCGTCCTCCTGAAGAACGACGGGGCGGGGGCGGAGGGCACCCTCCTCATCTACGGCGATTCCCAGATGATGATGAACCGGCTCCTGCCCCGGTATCTCGCGGAATGCTTCGCGGAGACGGATTCTCTCCGCATCCGGCAGACGGAGGAGCGGATCGACCGGGAGGTGCGGCCGGACGCCGTGCTGTTCCAGTGCAGCGAGCGCCTGATCCGGGACGTGCTGCTCCCGCCGGAGGAGGCCGCTTCCGCGGATCTGCCCGTCCTGCCCTCGGGTGGGACGCAGTCGAGGCCGGATGTGGGCTGGATCGGTTTCCACGGCATCCTGCCCAAATGCGGCTCGGAGACGGCGGACGAGGCCCGCAGCCTCCGCGCCTTCGGCGGCAGAGCCGTCACCCTCACGGGCTGGGCGGCGGACTTCCTCCGGGAGGCGCCTCTCGGCGCTCTCTATCTGGAGATCGGCGGAGAGGTCTTCGCCTGCGCCTACGGGTCGGAGTGGAAGGGCGTCGCGGAGCATTTCGGCATCCCGGGCCTGACGGATGCGGTGGGCTTCACCGTGTCCTTCCCCTCGGAGCTGCTGGACCCCTCCGGGCGCACGGAGATCCGTTTCCACATGGTCAGCGCAGACGGAAGCCTGCTCTACGCGCCGGAGACCTTCTTCCTCATCAGCGAGGAACGGGAGGACGGACCGTCGGAGACCGACCTGGGGAAGCAGCATGACACCGGCTTCGGCTGGATCGGCGACGGGGGCATCCTGGCGAAGTTCGGCGGCGTCAGCCCCGACGGGGGCGGCACCGTCGCCGTGGAGGCCGGCCGGGACCTGGAGATCACGGGCTGGGCTGCGGATTTCATGGCGGCCGCGCCCCTCAGCGCCCTGTATCTCCGGATTGGGGACAGGGAGCTGCCCTGCGAATATGGCCTGTCCCGGCCGGACGTGGCGGAGCACTTCGGCTGCGAGGCTCTGGAGAACGTAGGCTTTTCCGTGACGCTGCCCGCCTCTCTCCTTCCGGCGTCGGGGGAGACGGCGGTCGAATTCATCATGGTCAGCGCGGACGGGCGCGGGCATTACGCCCCCGTACGCTGCACCCTGCAGGTGAGAGGATAAGATGTTTCAGAAGCTGAAAAGGCACCAGTTCCTCTTTGAGGAGCTGGTGAAGCGGGACTTCAAAAAGAAATACAAGCGCACGGTGCTGGGCATGCTGTGGAGCATCCTGTCGCCGCTGCTGATGCTGCTGGTGATGCGCCTGGTCTTCACCCAATTCTTCGGGAGGAATATGGACCACTATACCACGTTCCTCTTCTGCGGGACCCTGGTCTTCACCTATTTCGCCGAATCCACCAGCGAGGGCATGGCCGCTCTGGTGGGCAATTCGGGGATCTTCACCAAGGTGAACGTGCCGAAGTATCTCTTCCTCTTTTCCAAAAACGTACAGACCCTCATCAATTTCGGCATCACGCTGCTGGTGTTCTTCCTCTTCTGCGCCCTGGATCACATCCGCTTCACCTGGCGCTTTGTCCTGCTCGTCTATCCCACGGCCTGCCTCATGGCCTTCAACCTTGGGCTGGGGATGATCCTTTCGGCCCTGTTCGTGTTCTTCAAGGACATCAAATACCTCTGGGAGGTCTTTACCCGCCTGCTCATGTATATGTCCGCCATCTTCTATTCCATCGATTCCTACAGCCAGCTGACCCAGTATCTTTTCCTGCTGAATCCCATCTATCTCTTCATCCGTTATTTCCGCAAGATCGTCATCGACGCCACGATCCCCACGATCTGGTTCCATCTGCTGATGCTGGCCTACGCGGGGATCTCCCTGGGACTCGGCTGCCTCATGTACAGGAAGAACAACACGAAGTTCCTGTATTATCTCTGACGGAGAGGAGCGGGGTCATGAGCATACTCGAAGCGAACAACGTATCCATCCGCTATATCACGGGGGATTTCAAGGATATCGGCCTGAAGGAATACGTGATGCGCAAGCTCAGGGGCAACTACCGGGTAAACTCCTTCTGGGCGGATCGGGACGTCACCTTTTCCCTGGAAAGAGGGGAGATGCTGGGCATCATCGGCACCAACGGAGCGGGAAAATCCACCCTGCTGAAGGCGATCTCCGGCATCATGGAGCCCACCAAAGGCAGCATCCGCCGGGAGGGGACCATCGCCGCCCTGCTGGAGCTGGCCTCCGGCTTCGACGGGGACCTCACCGTGCGGGAGAACACCTATCTCCGGGGCGCCATGCTGGGCTACACCCGGAAATTCATGGACGAGACCTACGGGGAGATCATCTCCTTCGCGGAGCTGGAGGACTTCCAGGAGCGGCCCTTCAAGCAGCTGTCCTCGGGCATGAAGTCCCGCCTGGCCTTTTCCATCGCCAGCCTGGTCCGCCCGGACATCCTCATTCTGGACGAGGTGCTCTCCGTTGGCGACGGGGCCTTCAAGGAAAAGAGCGAAGCAAAGATGCGGGAGATCATCGGCTCCGGGGCCACCACCATCCTGGTCTCCCATTCCCTGGAGCAGATCCGCAGCCTCTCGGACAAGGTGCTTTGGCTCCACAAGGGGCGGCAGATCGAATTCGGGCCGGACGTGGAGGGGATCTGCGGCCGGTATCAGGCCATGCTGAACGGCGGCCCCCAGCCCTGAACCTCCGTGGGAAATATACGCCCGGGCTTTTCGCAGCGCGAAAAGCCCGGGTGATTTGATTTGTGCGTGTTCGGTCACTTCAGGAAGCGGAGGTTGCAGACGATACCGGGTTCCTTGGCCCTTCCCCTGCAGACCTGGAAGAAGCCGATGACCCGCAGGACGAAGAGGATGACGAGGCAGACGACGCCGACGATGGGGACGATGACGGTCCAGCACAGCACCGTGGAGACGATGGTCACGATAGCCTCGCAGACGCAGATCTTCAGGAACTGGCGCAGGTGGAAGCCGGCGTAGGGGGACTCCGTGCGGGCCAGCAGGGTCACGATCAGGCCCACGATGCCCATGAGATAGGGCAGGATGGCAAAGACCTTGTTGTTCGAGATGTCGGCGGGATCAAACTCCGCGGTATGGTCCGTGGGATCCGCGTAGACGGGAGCGGGCGCTTCGAAGGTCATGCCGCAGTTGGGGCAGCTCTGCGCGCCCTCTTCCTGCTGCGTACCGCAGTTGGGACAGAATTTCATAGGAGGTTCTCCTTTCTTTGATTTCTATTTCCGTTCGAATAATGCGTTATATGTTCTTCGCCGCGGCGTCCGCCATGGCGGTGGCCTGCAGGATGTTCTTCGGGGAAACGCAGTCGCCCAGCACGTAGAATTCCGGGGCGCAGAAGCGCAGGGCCTCCGCCTCCTCCCGGAGGGGCGTCTGCCCCACGGCGCAGATCACGGTGTCCGCCGGGAGATACAGCGTCTGCCCGTCCTTCGCGGCGCGCACGCCGCCCTCGTCGATCGCCTCCACCCGGGTGTTCAGGGAGAGGGCGATGTTCCGCTCCCGGATCTCCGTGTCCAGGGCGTTCTGATGGAGGATGTTGCCGCCGTTGTTCAGGACGGGGAGCATCTCCGCCACGGTGACGCTGCGGCCCAGTCCGGCCAGATGGATGGCCAGCTCCACGCCCACCAGGCCGCCGCCCAGAACGACGACCCTTTGGCCGACCTCCTCCGTGTGCTCGTAGGCGTATTCCGCCATGAGCACGTTCTTCCCGTCGATGCCCGGGATGGGGGGGACGGAGGGACGGGCGCCCAGGGCCGCCAGCAGCACGTCCGGCGCCAGCTCCGCGGCCAGATCGGGGGTGACGGCGGTGTCCAGATGCACGTCGATGTCCCGGCGGGCGATCTCCCGCCGCTGGTATTCCAGATAGGCGTGGATCTTTTTCTTGAAGGGCACGTCCTCCTCGCAGGTGAGAGCGCCGCCCAGGCGGCCGCTTTTCTCGCAGAGGACGACCTTGTGCCCCCGGTCGGCGCAGGCGATGGCGGCCTGCATCCCGGCGATGCCGCCCCCGGCGATCAGCACGGTTTTGGACGCCCTGGCGGGGGGGAGGCTCCGGTCCTCCAGTTCCCGGCCGATGCGGGGATTCACGGCACAGTAGATCTGCCCGTTGGTGATGAGGTGGGAGAAGCAGGTGAGGCAGCGCAGGCAGGGACGGATCTCCTCCGTCCGCCCGGCCCTGGCCTTGGCGGGGAGCTCCGGGTCCGCCATCAGAGCTCTGGCGATCTCGATCACGTCCGCCTTCCCGGCGGCGATGATCTCCTCCATGAGCGCCGGGTCGCAGTGGGCGCCCACGGTGGCCACGGGTACCTCCACGTGGGGCTTGATCGCCGCGGCGTAGCTCACGTTGCAGCTGTCCTCGGAAAAGACGGAGGGATGGGTGACGCAGAAGACCTCCGCGTGCTCGTGGTGCCCGGCGGAAACGTGGAGCAGGTCGCAGTGTCCGTCCAGCTGCCCCGCGATGGCGATGCCCTCGTCCAGGTCGTAGCCCCGGGGCGTGACCTCGCTGCCGGAGATGCGCACCTCGATGGGGAAGCCGGGCCCCACCCGCTTCCGGATGGCGTCCAGCACGGCCACGGGCATGCGGCAGCGGTTCTCCAGGCTGCCGCCCCAGCGGTCGCGCCGGGTGTTCACCTTGCTGCTGAGAAACTGGCTCAGGCCCCAGCCGTGGCCCATGTGCACGGTCACCATGCCGAAGCCGCAGGACTTGAAGAAGGCCGCCGCCTCTGCAAAGCGGGCGATGGTGGCCTCGATCAGCTCCTCGGGCATCTCCCGGTATTCCTCACCGGCGGCGGTGACCCCGTCCACCGGCCCGTAGACCGTGCGCCCGGCGGCGCGGGTGGCGTAGGCGTAAAGCCCGGCGTGGCTCAGCTCCGCCGAGGCCACGCAGCCCCAGCGGCTGATGCCTGCGCTGAACATGTTGAAGGCGTGGTGATTGGCCGGATCGTCCGCCCGCACCATCTGCGTGCCGAAAAGGCCGTTCACGCTGTCCACGCAGCAGTCGCCCAGACAGACGGAGGCGGCGCCGCCCCGGGCCTTTTCCTCGTAGAAGGCCACGCAGTTGGCCGTGGGCCGGTTCAGAGAATCCAGGCTGCGGCCGGACATGGGGGAGGCGAAGATGCGGTTCCGGAACCACTGGCGGCCCAGCCGGATGGGTGAAAAGAGCCGGGGATAGGGACACTGATACATGGTGTTCTCCTTTGCTTCCGCAGAGATCATATCCCCCTTACTATATATCCGCGCAGCGGATTTGTAAAGACAAAAGAAAACCCGCGCGCCGGAGACGCCGGCGCGCGGGCTGCAGACTGTCAAAAAGCTCAAAAACAACGTTTCGGGGCTGTTCCCGACGGGCGATCGGTCAGTGCGTCTTGTAGTAGTCCTTCACGTAGGAGAAGTAGTAGTCCCGGATGATGTCGTTCCTCAGCTTCACCTCCGGGTCGTCCGGGTTGCCGCCGATCATGGGACCGTAGGCGAAGCCGCCGCCGGGGGCGAAGGTCTCCACGTATTCCTCGACGGCCTCCCGCAGGGTATCCACCGGCACCTCTGCGGAGCCCAGGAGGCCCTGGTTGTCCCAGCAGCCGCTGAGGGCCAGTCTGCCCAGGTATTCCTTCTTGATGCTCTTCAGGTCGTTGGTGACCTGGGCCGGGGTCCAGCCCCGGATGCCCAGCTCGATCCAGTCGGGGATGAACTGCTCGCAGCGGCCGCAGTCGTGCCGCTCCAGCAGGATGCCGTTGTCCCGGGCCAGGTCCGTGTGCTTCTTGTGCATGGGCTTGAAGAATTCCCGGTACATCTCCACGCTGAAAAAGGGGGCCCGGTAAGCGCTGTCGTCGTCCATGATCTGATAGATGTCCGGCCTGCACCAGTAGACCTGCTGCTTCATGACCTCCATATAGAACTCGGAAACGTATTCCAGCAGCGCCTTCACCTCTTCCGGTTCCTCGTAAAGGGCACAGAACGTGCCCTCGAAGCCCATGAAGCTCACAAGGGTCAGGAAATAGTCGCCGCCGACGGTGGACAGAGTCTTGTTTTTCCGGTCCTTTCCCTCCAGCTGCTTCTTATAGTAGGCCTCCCAGTCCCGGTGGCTCAGGTCCGGGTTGCGGATCACGTCCCGCCATTTGGTGACGTCGTCCAGCAGGATCTCCCCCGGCTTCGGCATGGCGCCCCAGAAATTGTCCTTGGAGCCGACGTAGGTCACGCCGTACACCGTTTTAATGGGGCCGTTGGGGGCGAAGACCGGCGTCAGCAGATCGTCGCCGATGAACTCGCCGGAGGGGATGTACGAGCTGCACGGCACGTACTCCGGGATCTCCCCCCGCAGCATCATAAGATAGTTCTCCTTGGGTGTGATGCTCATTCCTCCGGACCTCCTGTCGCTGTTGATGAGGACAGCGGATCACTGTCCCCGGACCGATTGAAGGACGATATCGCCCTTGATTCCCAGCTTGTCCCCCGCGACGGCGAGCGCCCCCAGGACGCCGGGGATGGCGCAGACCGCGTCCAGGGCCCCGTCCAGCCCCTCCGGGCCGGACACCAGGTTCCCCAGCCGGGTAGCCGCCGCATCGGCCAGGGCGCAGTTTCCTGCGACCACCAGGGCGGCGTCCGCCTTCCCCAGGGAGAGGGAGTGGCCCACCGTGCCGGAGGAGGTGCAGATCCCCAGCCCCTCCCCGGGCGTCACGGAAACGGCCAGCAGCCCGCTCAGGGGACTGCCTCCGGCCACGACGGCCACGCTCCGCGCCTTCGCGCCGAAGAGGAACACGTCGCCGCCGTTTTCCACGACGACCTCCCGGCTCAGCGGCGCCAGGCTCCGGCCCACGTATTCCGCGATGGCTCCCGCCACGGCGGCCATGGGACCCACGGAAGCCAGGGCTCCGGCCTCCAGCATACGCCGGATGAGGGGCGTCTCCGTGCCGTGGCTGCGCAGGGGCTCCAGGGAGCTGCGGAAGCGGGGCCGCGCGGCGATGGCCTCCAGCACCTGCCGCCTGGCCTCCAGCACGGCGGCCAGGGCTTCCCGACTCAGGTCCCTTTTCGCCCCGATGCTGAGGTCCGTTTCGTCCACGCTGACCCGGAAATAACAGAGATCCCCCGCCCTCTGCAGGACGCGGTAGCTCCCCCGGTCCGCATAGGGATCGGCGATCAACGGCTCAGCTCCACCGTCAGCGCGCCGGTGGGACAGGCCTTCACGCACATTTCGCAGACCACGCAGCGGGCGTTGTCGAAGGAGAGCATGGCCGTGTCCGGCGAGAGGCTCAGGGCCCGGCTGCGGCAGACGGCGGTGCAGCTGCCGCAGTGGACGCAGACCTTGTCGTCCCAGTGGACGACGCGGGAGAGGACGCGCACGTCCACCCCCTGCCCGGCGGCGTATTGCAGCGCTTTCTCGATGGCGCTCTCCTCGCCGCTCAGGTCCAGCACCAGCCGCCCGCCCTTATCGGGGCTGATGTCCGCCTGCAGGATGGAGAACATCAGGCCGAAGCGGGCGGCGAAGGTGTGTACCAGGGGCTTTTCCGTGTCCACCGGATGGAAGCTCAGTTGGATCTTAACGGATTTTTCCATCGTACCGCCTCCTTACTGCGGATCGTCCAGCGCGTGCAGCACGTGCTTCGCCGTGTCCAGAGGGAGCTTCGCCGCCGGTTCCGTCAGCAAAAACTCGCCCGCCTGCACCTGCCGCTTCAGCTCGTTGGCGATGTCCCTGGATTTCTTCAGGCTGGTCATGGGGGCGGTGGGGATCTTCTTCCCGTCCACCTCCACCGTGCCGCTGCGGAGTTCCCGGTAGCTCACCCGCGTCCGCAGCACGGGGCGGCTGCGCAGGGGCACGCTGTAGTCGCTGACCTCCGTGAAGAGCTCGTCGTTGCCCTTGCTCAGCTGGGCGCAGAGGTCCTCGTCCAGCACGGGGAAGGGGATGCCCACGCCCACGAACATGCTCACGCCGTATTGGTAGATGCGGGCGGCGCGGATATAGTCCGTGCTCATCTTCTTCATATCGCCGATGAGGGCCAGGGTCGCGCCGGAGTAGGAGCGGACGCCGTCCTCATATTCCGTGTATCCGGGGAAGCACTGGGTCCCCTCCCAGGCCACGTAGCCCTGGGCCCCGCAGAAGAACACCCGTGTGCCGATGCCGATGGTCCGCAGCTCCGGGTCCTTCAGCAGGGGACTCAGCTCCCCGGCGGTGGCGTAGGTGGCGTTGGCCATGTGGGGGAGAAGGGTGCCCATGTAGGTGTGGATGATGCGGTCGGAGGTGTTCACGCTGCAGTTGTAGTTCTGATAGGCGTTGCGGGGGTTGAAAAGGAAGCACTGGTTCATGTCGCTGAGGCCGATCTCCGCCTCCAGGCTCTTCCGGGGATAGCAGTCCGTCCCGTAGCTCCTGGCGCTGAGATGTACCTTCTTCCCGGCGATGAGGTCCTCGATGACGTGGGCCCCGCCGTATTCCATCCCCCGAGTCTCGCTGAGCTCCGTGGCGCCGATGAAGCAGTCCACCGCCGCCAGGCCCGCGCAGGCGGGCACGTCGTTGAGCTTCACGCCGGACATGCGGATCAGGGGCTCCGCGTGACCGAAATTCAGAAAGGCGCCGGAGGAGCACATGGGGCTGAAGGTGCCGGTGGTCACCACGTCCACCCGCTTCGCCGTCTCCCTGACGCCCTGCTCCCGGGCCATCTTCACGACCTCCTCCGCCGTCAGCACCACGGCGGTGCCGGCCCGGATCTTCTCGTTGATCTCGCTGATGCTTTTCACAGCAACGCCTCCCAGCGTTCGACCTGACGTCTTTTTTTCCGCGGGCATTGCCCGCAGTATGTTTTATCATCGTAACATTGCCGAAAAAGTGTGTCAACTGTTTTTCAGGCGTCAGCGTCGGGATCCCGGGAAAAAGCGGGAACAGGGATGCTCTCGGGCATCCCTGTTCAGGCGCTTCAGAAGAAGGGACGCCGGGGCCTGCGGCAGCGCTCGCAGTCCCCCCGGACGTCCACCAGGATCAGGTCGTCCCCGATCCGCTTCACCGCGTCCCAGCGGATGATGTAATCGTCCCCGGGGAAAAACAGCCCCAGGAACCGGCAGGGGCCCGGCACCACCAAAGCCGCGACCCGGCCGGAGCCGGTTTCCACCAGCACGTCCTCCACGCTTCCCAGGCGATTCCCGTCCGCCACGTTCACGACCTCCCTGCGCCGGAGATCCGCGATCCTGCACTGCATATCAGCCGCCTCCCCATCTGAGCGTAGGCGCAAAGGCCCGGGTCCATTCTATGCCCCTGCCGCCGGTTTCAGAACCGGGAAGGGGGAAAAACCACTATCATTTTCCGGCGGGATGATGTATAATCCAGCGTACAGACCCCTGTCCGGCGGCGCCGGAGAGGGAAGGACGCCCGCGGAGCGCGGGCAGTACGGGAGAGGAGATCAGCAGCATGGCCATCACCGCGAAAACACCCTGGAAGGATCATATGGGAGGCGTTCCCATGCACCTGGAGTACCCGCAGGGCTCCATGTTCGACGCCGTGCGGGAGGTCGCGGAGAAATACCCGGATTACGTCGCTTTTGATTTCATGGGCAGGTCCACCACCTACCGGAAGCTCGTGGAGCAGGTGGAGGCCTGCGCGAAAAGCCTGAAGACTCTGGGCGTCCGGGCCGGCGACCGGATCACCATCGCCATGCCCAACTGCCCCCAGGCCATTTTCATGTTCTACGCGGTCAATCTCGTGGGCGGCATCAGCAACATGATCCACCCCCTGTCCGCGGAAAAGGAGATCGAATTCTATCTCAACGAGTCCGAGAGCTACAGCGTCATCACCCTGGACCAGTTCTACAACAAGTTCGAGGCGGTGCGGCAGGACACGAAGGTGGTGAACATCATCATCGCCAGCGTGAAGGACGAGCTGAGCCGCCCCGTCCGGGCGGGATATATGCTCACCGAGGGGCGGAAGATCAAAAGGATCCCGGACGACGCGCCCGTCATCCGCTGGCAGGACTTCATGAAGCTGGGCCGGTCCTGCTCCTGGAACTACAAGGTGGAGCGGCAGGCGGAGGACCCGGCGGTGATCCTCTATTCCGGCGGCACCACGGGCACCACCAAGGGCATCGTCCTCACCAATATGAATTTCAACGCCCTGAGCCGCCAGGTGGTGGCCGCCAACCCCATGTTCCGCCCCGGAGACCGAATGCTGGCCGCCATGCCCCTGTTCCACGGCTTCGGCCTGGGCGTCTGCATCCACACCATGCTGGCCACGGGCGGCCGCTGCATCCTCATTCCCCGTTTCACCGCCAAGAGCTACGCGAAGCAGATCACGAGATACCGCTGCAATTTCATCGCCGGCGTCCCCACCCTGTACGAAGCGCTCCTGCGCCTGCCCAACATGGAAAAGGCGGATCTCAGCAGCCTGAAGGGCGTCTTCTCCGGGGGCGACAGCCTCAGCGTGGAGCTGAAAAAGAAGTTCGACAAGTTCCTTTACGATCACAACGCCTCCGTCCAGGTGCGGGAGGGCTACGGCACCACCGAGACCGTCACCGCCTGCTGCCTCACGCCGCCCCACATGTTCAAGGAGGGGAGCATCGGCGTGCCCTTCCCGGACACCTATATCAAGATCGTGAAGCCCGACACCGACGAAGAGCTGCCCTACGGGGAGGAGGGGGAGATCCTCCTGGCCGGTCCCACGGTGATGAAGGAATACATGAAGCACCCGGAGGAGACGGCCCGGACCCTGCGTACCCACGGCGACGGGCTCACCTGGGTCTACACCGGCGACCTGGGGACCATGGACGACGAGGGCTTCATCTATTTCCGGGGCCGGGCCAAGCGGATGATCATCACCTCCGGCTACAACGTCTACCCCGGCCAGCTGGAGAACATCCTGGACGCCAACGAGAAGGTGCACATGAGCTGCGTGATCGGCGTGCCCGATTCCTACAAGATGCAGGCGGTCAAGGCCTTCATCATGCTGAAGGAGGGCGTGCCCCCCACAGAGGAGACGAGGGAGGAGCTCATGGCCTACTGCCGCAAGCACATTGCGAAATACGCCATCCCAAAAGAGATCGAGTTCCGGGACGAGCTTCCCAAGACCCTGGTGGGCAAGGTGGCCTACCGGGTGCTGGAGGAAGAGGAAGAGGCGAAGCGGGCCGCTTCGGCGAAGGCGCCGGAGGAGAAGAAATAAGGAGAGCCGGAAGGAGGGACGGGCAATGGACAAGATGGAGGAGCTCAATCGCAGCCTGGCGGACACGGGGGAGCCGGTATTCGCCCTGGCCGCCATCCTGGAGCGCCGGGGCAAGGCGGCGCGGGACCGGCTGAAGCAGCTCACGGGCGCGCAGAACCTCTACGCCTGGCTGACGGACGCCGCCAACGTCTCCATGCTGCTCATGGCCCTGCCTCCGGCGGATTTTTCCCTGTTCACCAAGGCGGCGGAAGCCCCGTTCATCAAGGAAAAGGACGTGTTCCTGCCCCTGCACAGCGGCCTCATCGGCTTCTGCCTGCTGCAGCCCTACCAGGTGAAGGACGAGCTGTACCTGGTGGTCCCCACGGAGATCCGCAGCCTCTGGCGGGAGCTGAAGAACACGGACCTGCCCCGGCGCAAGCACCTCCGGGACACGGTGGACGCCTATGCCCAGGCCGCCGTGAAGCTCTACGGCGTCCTTTCCCTGGAGGACTTCGGGGAGATGCTGCGCCTGCGCAGCGACGAGCGCCTCACGAAGGAGGCGGAGGCCGTGCTCCGGGAGCTGGGGGACGGGACCTATTATTCCGTGGAAGAAGGGCTCCTCCTCCACCGGGGCCTCGGCCCGGAGGATGCGCGGCCCTATCTGGAGGCCCGGGAGGGCCTGCCCCGCTATCTGCCCGTCCATGAAAAGCTGCTGCGCCTGGGAGACGGGGATTATTACGACGTGTTCCACGACCTGGAGCTCTGGCGGCTGGAGGCCGAGGAGCACTACCGGACCGAGGGAGACGAGGAGGCCGAGGAGAAGGCCACCGCCTTCGCCGACACCCTCTACGCCGTGCTCACCATGGAGCTGGGCAGGGAGGACCACGGGCCCCTCTTCGAGCAGTTCGGCCTTCCCCGGGACGAGGAGCGGGTGGAGAAGATCAAGCGGCAGGCCCGGCTCTGGTGCCTGGGAGGCAACACCCCCGCGGAGCTTCTGGAGGAATATGCCGAAGGGAAGCTGAAGCCCAGGGTGAACGGGCCCTGCATCTGCGGCAGCGGAAAGAAATTCAAAAAGTGCCACGGCGCCGGGTGAGCGCACGGCTGCATAAAACGCGAGGTCAGGGAGCCCTTTCGGCTTCCTGACCTCGTTTTTTGCTAAACGTAAGGGTAGAGCGGGCACGTATCAGACGGACATGACGAAAACGCCCGCCTGCTCCGGTGTCAGCTCCAGCTTTGCCGCGCCGACCTCGGTCCAGCCGTCCAGAAGGCCGGTGAAATCCCCCAGCTCGCTGATGACGGGATAGCCCATTTTGCCCCGCCGGTAATGCATGGGCACGGCGATCCTGGGGCGGAGATCGTCCAGAAGGGCCTTGGCCTCCTTCGGGCCGATGGTGAAGTGGCCGCCCACGGGGATGAGCAGGAGATCCAGGCCGGAAAGGGCGGCCTTCTGCTCCGCCGTGAGGGCGCAGCCCAGGTCTCCCAGATGGGCGGCCCGGAAGCCGCCGTATTCCGCCAGGGCGATGCGGTTCCGGCCCCGCAGCTTCCCACCCTCGGGATCGTGGAAGGTGTCGATGGTCTTCACGGTGAAGGCGGGGGTCTTTCCGCTGAGGCGGACCCGCCCGGCGGCGTTGTGGTCGCCGTGTTCGTGGCTGCAGAGCACCGCGTCGGCGGTCAGGCCCTCCGGCAGCTCCGCGCCGGGGACGCTGCCGGGAGCGTAGGGATCGAAGATCACGCTGCCGCCTTCTCCCAGATCCAGCTTGAAGCAGCTGTGCCCGTACCAGGTGAGAACAGGATTCATGGTTCGCTCCTTTCCTGCGCTTTCAGCGCCTCGTTGAGGGCGCGCATCCGCCCGGCATCCACCTTCAGCACCCTGCGGTCCCAGGTGAGGAGGCCGTTGACCTCCGATTCCACGTCGCTGAGCTGGGTGTAGATGCAGGCCTGCAGGCCCTCTTCCTTCAAGGACAGCAGCTGCCCGTACAGCGCCTCGACGGCCGCCGTGAGGGCGCTTCCGTCCTTCATCTTACGATAGCCGAAACCCCGGTCCGAGGCGCTGTGCTCCGGCAGGAGAAGACTGTAGCCGCCGCATTCGGTGACGGCCTGGACCCGGGGATCGGGCTTCAGCCGCTGCTTTCCGAAATAGCGGTGGCGGCTGCAGAAATCGCCGCCGTGCTGGTCGTGCCAGCCGCTGGCGGAGTCGATGGGCCGCGTCCCGTCCCATTCCCGCAGCTTCGCTGTGAGGGCCGCCGTGCCGAACTGGCCCCAGCCCTCGTTGAACAGCGTCCAGGCGACGACGCTGGGGCTGTTGTACAGGGTCGCCGCGATCGCCTCCAGCTCCCGGACGAACTGCTTTCTCGCCTTCTCGTACCGGCGGCCGAAGCGGCCGGGCTTCCGGTCGGACAAATGGATGCCCAGGAAGGGGAGCAGCACGGACCAGAGAAAGGGGTAGGGCGCGCCGCCGTTGGGGACGTCCTGCCACACCAGCATGCCCAGCCGGTCGCAGTGGTAGTACCAGCGCAGGGGCTCCACCTTCACATGCTTGCGAAGCACGTTGAAGCCCAGATCCTTGGCCGTCTCAATGTCGTAGATCATGGCCTCGTCCGTGGGCGGGGTGTAGAGGCTTTCGGGCCAGTAGCCCTGGTCCAGGAGGCCCGTGAGGAAGATGGGGCTGCCGTTCAGGTACAGGCGGCCCTTTTCCGCCGTAAAGGTGCGCAGGGCAAAATAGCATTTCACCACGTCGCTGCCCCGCTTCAGAAGCAGGTCGTAGAGGAAGGGGGTCTCCGGCGTCCAGAGGATGCCGTCGGACAAGGTGAATTCCGCATGGCCGCTGCGGTCGAATTTGCCGCTTGTCACCAGCTTCCCTTCGGCCAGCACCGCCCAGGCGTCCCCCTCCGATGGGTCGGGGAGCTGCAGCTCCACCCTTTTTCCCGCCCGGGGGGTGATGCGGATGTCCGTGAAGTGGCGCTCCGGCACGCTTTCCATCCACACGGTCTGCCATATGCCGCTCTGGGCCGTATACCAGATCCCCTTCGGCTCCGCGGACTGCTTGCCGTAGATCCCGGCGCCCTCCGCCGTTTCGTCCCGCACGGCCACGGTGAGCACGTTTTTGCCCACGGGGTCGGTGAGGGCGGTGACGTCCAGGGTGAAGGGGGTATAGCCTCCCTCGTGGCTTCCGGCGCTGCGGCCGTTGAGGAAGACCTCGCAGCTTTGATCCACCGCGCCGAAATGGAGCAGCAGCCGGTCCTTCATGAAGCCCGAAGGCAGGGTGAAGCTGCGGCGGTACCAGGCGGTCTCCCCGCCGTCGGGGCCGCGGTGAGCGCCGCTCAGGTCGGTTTCCGGGGAGAAGGGCACCAGAATGGAGCCGGTGTATTTTTCCGGCTTTTTCCCGTCGGGCCGGATCTCATAGTCCCAGCGCCCGTTGAGACAGAGCCAGCCCGGACGCATGAACTGCGGCCGGGGATAATTCGCCAGGGGGCAGTCGCCGCCCGCCGATTCGCCCCAGACGGTGCTGAGGCGCTGAAGCTCGCCGCCCGCCATGGCCGTCAAAGCGCGGTGCCGTCCGGCCGGAACAGGGGCAGGGGGGCCAGAACGGTGATATCCTTCCGATCCGCCGCGTCCCCCTCGGCCAGCACGGCCATACGGGCCACGATGTTCCCCCCGGCCTCGCTTACCAGGGTTTCCATGGCCCGCAGGCTCTCGCCGGTGGAGATCACGTCGTCCACGATGACGATGCGCCGGCCCTTCATGCGCTCCGCGTCCGCCTTGTCGATCACAAGGGTCTGCACGCCCTGGGTAGTGATGCTCTGCACGTCCACCCGGAACACGCCGCTCATGTAGGCCTTGGCCTTTTTCCTGGCCAGGAGGTAGGGGATGCCGCTCTGGCGGCTCATTTCATAGACGAGGGGAATGGCCTTCGCCTCCGGCGCGATGAGATAATCGCATTCCGGCGCCAGCTTCAGCAGCTCGGAAGCGCAGTGGACCGTGAGCTCCACGTCGCCGAACATGACGAAGGCGCCGATGGAGAGAGAATCGGAGATCGGGAAGATGGGAAGCTCCCGCTTCATTCCCGCGATATCGATGGGATAAACGGACATGGAAACGCCCTCTTTCTTATGATCTGTTATTCAAAGTATACCAAACCGGCGCGTATTCTTCAACCGCTTTCGGCGAATAATAGAGGCACGACCGAAGAACGGGGAGGGAGAAGCCTTGGTGAAGGAAAAACCGGCGGAAGCGCCGGAGGAAGCCGGACTGAAGCCCGGCGGGGAAGAGCGGCGGGAGCTTCCCGGAAGGGACGCGGAGCCCCGCAGCTGTCCCGGATCGCGGGAGGGGCCGCCCGTCGTCCTTATTCGCCGGAATGGCAGGTATCGGCGCAAGCGCCAATACCTGCAGGATTTCGGCGAAACGTCCTATCCCAAACGCAAAGCGAGTTTGCGTTTGGATTTTGCGCAGGCCTGGACGGTTTTCACCGATCCCCCATGCGTATCGAATCCCTGGATCACAGGTTTGTCCAAAGTCAAAGCCCGCCGCGGAGCACATCCGCGGCGGGCCTGTTCATTGCGTTTTCATTCGGTGATGCGCCGAGCGCCGTAGTAATTCGTGTCGAAATAGCTGTTGGACAGCTCGCTCACCATGATCTTCCGGGAGCCGGTGGAGGCGTGGATGAATTCACCGTCTCCGATGTAGATGCCCACGTGGCCGATGGACTGGGTGCCGGGGCTGACGAAGAACACGAGGTCGCCGGGCTCCAGATCCTCCCGCGCCACGTAGACGCCCTGCTGATACTGGCCCGTGGCGGTGCGGTTGAGCTTCACGCCGCACTTCAGGAAGCAGTAGTAGACGAGACCGGAGCAGTCGAAGCCGTCGGGGGAGCTGCCGCCGTAGACGTAGGGCACGCCCAGGTTGTCCTCCGCCAGGGCGATCACGGACGCCGCCAGGTCGCCGTTCACCGCCGGGGCTTCGCCCGGCTCCTGCACGCGGAGGTATTCCGCGAAGACGTAGCCGATCCTGCCGCCGGATTCCACCCGGTACCAATCGCCCTCCAGGGCCAGGACCGAGACCCGCTTGCCGCAGTAGAAATAGCCGTATACGTCGGCCTCCAGGCTGGCGCCGGCGCGGAAGCGCACCGCGTCCCCCGTGAGGATGCCGACCTTGGCCGGGTCGTAGACCTCCGCGGGAGCGGCCTGCTCCGGGGCGGCCGTGTCCGCGGGCGGCGCGGGCTCCGCTGCCGCAGGTTCCGGCGCGGGCTCCGCAGCCTGTGCCGCCTCCGGCTCTTGGACGGGCCCTTCGCCCTGCTGGTCGGCGCCGTCCTGCACCAGGTAGCGGCTGTTCATGTAGCCCTCCCGCCCATTCCAGCGGACGAGGCACCATTCGCCCAGGTCCTCCAGGACCTCCACCTCGGTGCCGTCGGGGGCGAGATCGATGATTTCGGCGTCCAGGCTGGGACCCTCGCGGAAGCGCAGGGCGTCGGCCTTGACGGTGGCCGTGCCGGGCTCCAGGGCGAGCGCCGGGAGCGCCAGCAGAAACGCAGCCAGCAGAATGCCGGCAATGGTGATCCGTGCCTTTTTCATCTGTCGTTCTCCTGCCCTGAACGGCTCAGGCCGTGGTCAGGGCCCTTTCCAGCCACACGGCGCCCAGATCCAGCGCCACGTAGAAGCCTTCCTTTTCCGCCTTCTTCACCACCCGGTCCCGGGAACGGATGTCCGGGTCGGTGAGCTGAAGCTGCACGGAGACCCGCTTGGCCAGGTTCAGATCCTGCAGCGGCTCCGTATCCATCACCTGCAGCATGACGACGTATTTGTCGGACATGCTCCCGTAATATACCAGATTGTCCTTCCTCATGAGAGGACGGCCCTTATAAGTCAGCGTCTTTCCGCCGGACATGACATACCTCCTCGCCGCCGGTCCGTGCCGCAAATGCGGCAGTCCGCCCCGGCTCAGCTCCGTATTTTAACGCGTTTCGCCCCGCTTGTCAAGCCGCGGGGAAGGGGGGACGGAAGAACCTGCGCGGGGGAGGGAGGACGGGAGAACCGCGGCAAAATCAGAAAATGTTTTCTGATTTTGCATAAATTGAACGTGAAGGGGGATTCCCATCCCCCTTCACGGATCCCCCATGCTTGTCGAAACGTCGTTGTTGTACTTTTTTGACGGTCTGCCGCGACCTCCGTGGGAGCCGCAGTTCATTCGTGCCTTACTGTTCCAGATAACTCCGCACGAGCTCCTGCAGAAGCTCGTCCCGGTCCAGATGACTGATGAGCGTCCGCGCATTCTTATAGTTCGTGATATAGGTCGGGTCCTCCGTGATGATATAGCCGACGATCTGGTTGATGGGGTTGTAGCCCTTCACCAGCAGCGCGTTGTAGACGGCGGTGATGATCTCCTTCGTCTCCGTCCGCTTGTCGACGATCCCGAATTTGCGCGTATACTGATCCATAGCGCAGCCTCCTTTGCCGGATGCGGTGAACCGATGGGAACGTGATAATTCAGTATACCCCAAAAATCACGCCGTGTAAAGCGGTTTTCAAAGAATCAGCGGAGCTTTGCCCCCAGCTTTTCCTCCAGCGCCTTCAGGATGCCGCTCATGAGGGGCTCGATCTCCCCGTCGGTGAGGCTGCCGTCCTCCTTGCGGAAGCTGAGGGAGAAGGCCACGCTCTTTTTCCCGGCGGGAATGGGCGCGCCGCGGTAGACGTCGAAGAAGGAGACCTCCTGCAGCAGAGCGCCGCCCGCCTCCCGGATGCAGCGGCTGAGCTCGTGGACGGTGAGCTCGTCGGAGCACACCAGGGCCAGGTCCCGCAGCAC